>Ga0207693_10001514_pt1 | contig 20507 bp, 25 predicted proteins | sample LARL81metaG_FD_184347 | JGI IMG/M metagenome (GOLD analysis project Ga0207693, IMG submission 184347) | Corn, switchgrass and miscanthus rhizosphere microbial communities from Kellogg Biological Station, Michigan, USA - LAR L8-1 metaG... | ecosystem: Host-associated > Plants > Roots >... | reverse complement strand
CCGCTTCGCGCGCGACTTGCCGAAGCTCATCACCTTCGAGCCGCCGCCCTGCACCTGGTTCATGAGGAAGATCCAGAAGCCGAACAGGAGCACGAACGGCAAGAGGCTGGAGAGGATCGTCCACCAGGGCGACGAGCCGACGCCCTTCGAGTTGAACGTCACGGGCGCCGCGTTGGTGGGATCCTTCATCGCCTGCTCGATCGCGAACTCCGACTGGTCCGTCGCGTAATGGATGGTCACCGCGTTGCCGTTGACCGTGGCCGAGATCGACTGCTTGTTCGGGTCGATGGTGACGGGCTTGTCCAGGCTGCTCTGAACGTGCCCGGCGTTGACCGCTTCGATGAACCCGGACGTCGTCATCGGGGTGCTGCTCTGGTGATTTCCACCGAGCGTCTGCAACGCCAGCCAGACGAGGGCCGCGATGATGACGAGCGGGAAGAGCGCGCTACGGAAGAAGCGATTCACGAGATCTCCCGGCTGAGGGTACCAGCGGCATGCCCCTGTAACGGGGCGGCGGCACCCCCGGCTACGCGCCGGTCAGCACGAGCGACTCGTCGAGCACGCCCACGTACGGGAGATTCCGGTACCGCTCGGCGAAGTCGAGCCCGTACCCGATCACGAACCGGTTCGGGATCTCGAACCCCGTGTAGCGCACCGGGACGTCGATCTCGCGGCGATCGGGCTTCGTCAGGAGTGCGCAGACCTCGAGGCTCGCGGGCTCCCGGGCCTCGAGGTTCCGGACGAGATACGAGAGCGTGAGCCCCGAATCGATGATGTCCTCGACCACGAGGACGTGCCGCCCCTCGATGTTGATGTCGAGGTCCTTGAGGATCCGCACGACACCCGAGGAGTCCGTCGAGGCGCCGTAGCTCGAGATCGCCATGAAGTCGATCTCGCAGGGCACCGTCAGGTGGCGCATCAGGTCGGCGAGGAAGAAGACGGCGCCCTTGAGAACGCCGACGAGGAGCAGGTCGCGGCCCTCGTAGTCGGCCGAGATCTCGGCGCCGAGCTCTGCGATGCGGCGCTGGAGATCCTCCTCCTCGATCAGGACCTCGGTCACCGCACGTTCGAGCTCAGTTGCGGACAGCGTGCACCTCCGGATGCTCCACGATGCCGGGCACCGCCATGACCTCGTCGCCGCGCACGACGAGCGGCCACGCCTCGCGCTCCGAGCGCGGCACCTTCGCGTCGACGAACACGTCCTGGATCTTGCGCCTCCTACCCGCCAAGCGGTCGCCGGGCCTCCATCCGCGCACTCTAAGGCCTTGGAGCTCGGAGGTGATAGTCCAGGCGCCCCACCTGATCTCGCCGGCCAGGTCGACGGGCCCGTGCTCGAGCCAGAGGCGCTCGTGCTCGCGCACCGCCTGGACGCCGCCGCCGAGGTCGACCCGCTTCGAGCCGACGGGTGCCGCGAGCAGCTCGGCGAGCGCGGGCGGCAGCGTCGCGCGCGTATCGAGCGCGCGTAGGAGGTTCTCGTCGGCCGCAGGATGCAGGCGGCGGAGGAGCGGCAGGATCTCGTCGCGGATCAGCCCCCGCTTCGTGTCGGCATTCGATGCGTCGAGACGGAAGTCGAGCCGGGCGGCGCGGCAGTACGCCTCCGTCTCCTCGCGCCAGAGCGGCAGGAGCGGGTGGACGACCCCGTCATCGCTCCGCGGCGCCATTCCGGTCGCCGTGCCGCGCGAGACGAGCCGGTAGAGGATCGTCTCGACCTGATCGGACGCGGTATGGCCCGTCGCGCGCACGTCGTAACAGGTTGCTACCAGCCGCCTTTGCTCTCGGAGCTCGGCCTCGGAGAGACCCCGACCGTCGCGTTCGACCACCTCGGCACCCAGCACCTCGGCGCAGAAGCGCGCATCCTCTTCGGAGTCGGCGCCGCGCAGCCCGTGGTTCACGTGCAGCGCCGAGACGCGGTAACCGAGCGAGCCGAGCAGGTGCCACAGGCACGTCGAGTCGGCACCGCCCGAGACGAGGCACGTCACTTCGCCGCCTGCCGGGATCAGCTCGTGCTCGCGGACGAAGCGCTCGACGCGGTCGCGCAACTCCTCCATCACCGGATTGTGCCGCTGCGCGGACCTGGCTGTTTCGATGACGGCGGAACCGGACACGTCTTGGTGCCAGGCACCGTCCCTCGGAAGGGGGAGACGGATCGGACCTGTCCCTGCTCTCAGAACACGAGCGAGCGGTAGCTGAGCTCGCGGGTCATCCCGATCGAGTCGTAGAGGCCCAACGCCGGGACGTTCTCCGGCCGGACAAAGAGGCACACGGCCGGGACCTGCTCGAGCAACAGCCGGCACAGGTCGGACAGCGCCCGCTGGGCGTAGTGCCGGCGGCGCGCCTGCGGGTCGACCCAGACCTGCTGCAGCTGCACCGCCGCCGGGGTCCACGCCGAGGCCTCCGCCTTGAACCGGATCACGCCGTCCTCGACCCAGAGCCACGAGCGCCCGTCCTCGATCTGCTGCCGCGTCCGCCAGCGAAAGCCCTCGGCGTCGCGCTTGAGCGGATCGACGCCGATCTCCTCCTGGTGGGCCGCGGCGCAGGCCGGCACGAGCAGCTCGAGGTCGAGCAGACGTGCCGCGCGGAGCCCCGTCTCCCCCGCCTCCGGCGCCTGACGGAGCGCGTAGACGGGCTGCCCGGGACGGTCGTCGCGCGGCCGCGGCATCCGGCGGCGTGCGGCGTCCCACAGCTCGCCGACCGCGCGCTCTTCGCCGATCACCATCCGCGCGCCGCTCCGAGACGCTGCGTCGGCGTAGTCCGCGCAGCCTCTGCCGGATGGAACGATGTTGGCCCCGAGGTGACAGAGGGACTCCAACCTCCCGCCGGGCCCGGTGACGGCCGAGAAGCGCCCGAGCCCACGCCGGGCGATGTCTTCGAGGAAGACGCGCTCGACGGGCTCCTCGGCGCAGAAGGCGAGCACCTGGTCGAGCGTCGGAGAGACGTTCTCCCGCACGGCCGGATTGTTCCATCCCGTTAGAGTCGCCAAATGCCCATTCACCTCCGAGCCGAGCCCGGCGACTACGCCGACGCCGTCCTTCTCCCCGGCGACCCGCTGCGCGCGAAGTACATCGCCGAGACGTATTTCGAGGACGTGACCCAGGTGAACGAGGAGCGCGGGCTGCTCGGGTACACGGGCACCTGGGAGGGGAAGCGCGTCTCGGTGCAGGGCACCGGGATGGGCTGTCCAGGCGCGACGATCGTCTTCGAGGAGCTCATCCAGCTCGGGTGCAAGCGGCTGATGCGCGTCGGCACCTGTGGAGGCCTGCAGCCGCACCACGCGCTCGGCGACCTGATCGTTGCGCTCACGGCCGTGCCGCAGGACGCGACGGCGAGGCATCTCGTGAACGACGAGCCGCACTGCCCGACCGCGTCCTGGGACCTCATCCACGGCGCCGTGCATGCGGCGAAGGAGGTCGGCCAGCCGATGCACGTCGGGCCGATCGTCTCGAGCGACGTGTTCTACAACCCGGACGAGGGCCAGTACGAGCGCTGGTCGAGCCGGGGCGTGCTCGGCGTCGAGATGGAGGCGGCGGCTCTCTTCACCGTCGCCGCGATCGGCGGCATCGGCAAGGTGACGGACGTCCACGGCGGCTGTCTCCTCACCGTCTCGGACATCATCGTCGAAGGGGTCTTTACGCGGATCACCGACGACGAGCTGCGTGCCGCGGTCGACCGGATGACGCGCATCGCGCTCATGACCGTCACCTCCGATTAGCGCGCCGCGACAGACCGTCTTCCTCGTCAATCCGGCATCCGGCAACGGCGCGACCGGGAAGCGCTGGCCGAAGCTCCGCGCGCGGGCCGCCGAGCTCGGGCTGCGCGGCGACGAGGTGCTCTCGGAGTTCCCCGGCCATCTCGCGGAAGCGGCGGGCAAAGCCGGAGCCTCGCTGCTCGTCGTGCTCGGCGGCGACGGGACCGTGAACGAGGTCGCGAACGCGATCGCGGGCACCGACGCGGAGCTCGCAGTCCTGCCGGGAGGCACGGGGCAGGACTTCGGCCGCACGCACGGGATCCCCAGCAGCTTCGACGACGCAGTCACCGTCGCTCTCGGCGGGGAGACGCGCGTCATCGACCTCGGCCGGGTCGAGTGTGTGGGCGGGAGCCGCTACTTCGCCAACGTCGGCTCGGTCGGAATGAGCGGGGCGGTGGCGCGGCGTGCGAACTCGATGACGAAGAGATTCGGCGGCCGGGCGACGTTCTTCTACGCCCTCACGCGCGAGTTCCTCGCCTGGCAGAACACGAGCGTCGTCGTCGAGCTCGACGACGGCGTCCGGCGCGAAGGCCCGATGCACGACGTGATCGTCGCCAACGGCAACTGGCACGGCGGCGGCATGAAGCTCGCCCCGGACGCGCGGCAGGATGACGGGGCCTTCGACGTCGTGACGATCGGCGACGTGAACAAGCTCGACTTCCTCACGACGGCGCCGAAGCTGTACAGCGGCCGCTATCTCTCGCACCCGAAGGTGGAACTGCTGCGGTCTCCGACGGTGGCGATCAGCGCCGCCGAGCCGCTGCCGCTCGAGGTCGACGGCGAGCCGATCGGAGCGACGCCGGCGCGCTTCGAGGTCGTCCCGGCGGCCCTGCGCCTGCGGGTGCCGGCTGCGTAGCATCGCCGCAGGCGCTGCCGCGGCATTCGTCGCGCTGGCCACCCTCGTCGGCACAGGCGCTGCGACCGGCCTCGACCAGTGGGCTGTCGATCACGCGATGCCGCTTGCGGGCGCGCCGTCCGCGGCACCGACCACGCTCGAAGGGCTCGTCCCGCTTCTGCACGCGCCGTTTCATCCATTCGGCGTCGGCGCGACCGAGATCGTGACGCTGCCGGGCCAGGTCGTCATCTCTCTTCTGCTCGTTCTCCTGGCGGCCCGGCAGCTCTGGAAGCGCGGGCGGGTCGAGGCGGCGGCGTGCTGGACGGCGGCGTGGTCGGTCGCCGTCGCGGTCGAGCTCGTGTTCCGGCACACGCTGACCCGGCCGCCGCTCTACCGTGACGGAGTCCACCTCGTCGCGTTCGACTCGTCGTGGCCGAGCGGTCATGCGCTGCGCTGCGCGCTCGTCGCGGCCGCACTGGCAGCCGTGTGGCCGCGCCTCCGGATCCCGCTCGTGATCTGGCTCGCGGCCGTCGTCGTACTGCTCGAGCTCGCGGGCTTCCACACGCCCACCGACCTCGCCGGCGGACTGCTCCTCGCGACGGCGGCGGGTGCCGGTGCCGTCGTCGTCGAGCGGTCAGGGCTTCTTCGGCGCCGGGTCGCTCTTCGGCGGACGGGCAGCTGATGCCGCCTTCGGCTTCCGAGCGGCCTTCGGCTTCGCAATCGAATCGACCCGCTTCTCGAGCGCCGTCAGTCGCTTCTCCATCTCCGCGAAGCCACGCGTCTGCCGCTGCAGGTCGTCGACGCGTTCGCCGAGCGCCTTGAGCGCCTGCAGAGCGCGGTCGGCGCCGGGTGCCTCGGACAGCCGCTGGATGGCCCCCTCGCCGAGGTCGGCGAGCCAAGCCACCAGATCCTGCTTGTCCTGTTTCTGATCAACCACGGGTCCTCCTCGGTCGGTCGGGCTCGACGATAGCGAGCGCAGCTGCCAGCGCGCTCAAAGTCTCGCCCGCGCCGGCCTCGAGCACAAGTTCCGCCCGCGGGTCCCACGGCGTGCCGCCGCGGTTGACGATCGCGAGCACACCGCCTGCAGCGAGTGTCTCGCCGGGCAGCGCGGCGACCGGATGCACCTCGAGCGACGACCCGACGACGAGGAGAAGCTCCGCCTCGGCCGCGAGCTCCTGCGCCCGCTCGATCGCCGCCGCCGGCAGCAGCTCGCCGAACATCACGACACCGGGCTTCAACACCTCCCCACACTCCGGGCATGGCGGCAGAGGCAGCGACGCGACGGCGTCCTCCATCGGCACGCGGACGCCGCAGTGGATGCACTCGGCCTCCCGCAGCGAGCCGTGCACCTCGACGACGTCGCGCGAGCCGGCGCGCCGGTGCAGGCCGTCGACGTTCTGGGTGATCACAGCGCGGATCCAGCCGCGCTCCTCGAGCTCGGCAAGGGCGCGGTGCCCGTCATTCGGCTCAGCGCTCGCGAGCGCATCGAGCCGCAGCGCGTAGAACTCCCAGACCCGCGCGGGATCGCGGCGGAACGCATCGATGCTCGCGACCTCGGCCGGGTCGTACTGCTCCCAGATACCTCCTGCGGACCGGAAGTCTGGGATCCCCGACTCGGTGCTGACGCCGGCGCCGGTGAGCACGACGCAGCGGCTGGAAGCGCCGGCGGCCGAGCCGCCGGCGTCCGGCCAGAAGACCGGGCCGCCTGAGGCGGCCCGGGGACGCCGGCGCTCGACTAGCTCAGCCAGCCTCTCGATGCTCATGCAGCGACGGTAGACGAGCCCGCTGGTACGCGAAGGCGCCGGCGAGCAGGAGCAGGCCGATCGCGAGGAACGAGCCCACACGCCAGATCGACTCGAGGTGCGCCAGGTCCACGAGGAACACCTTGCCCACCGCGAGCGCGAGGACGCCGAGGCCGCCGAGCCGCAGCGCCCGCTCGCGCCGGACGAGCCCGGCGACGATCGCGGCGAAGCCGAGGGCGCCCCAGAAGCCCGAGAGCGCGAGCTGCGACGTCTGCGTCGAGTGATGGGGCTGCGCGCCCGCCAGCTCCACGACCAGGCCGCTCGCCAGGTAGACCGCGAGCGCCGCGCCGGTCCAGGCCAGCGGCTCGACGACCTCTCGGTACGCCGCCGCGATCCCCGCGAGGGCCACGAGGACGAGAGCGACCGCCCCGATCGCCACCGGAGTCGAGCTCAACCCGTACGCCAGCGAGCTCGGCGGCACCTCGAAGACGAGCACGTGCCCGATCGCCAGCGCGGCGAACAGGAGCGAGGCGACGAGACCACGCTCCGGCGTGTCCGTCCGGCGACCGGCCCAGGCGAGCACGAGGGCCTCTGCCGACCAGGCGGCCACGACCGCCGGTCCGTCGAGCGTGACGGTGATCGCGATGCCCACCAGCCCGGCGGCGACGCCGTAGAGCAGCAGCCCGATCTCCCGGCTCGCACGCGACCCGAGCACGAGCGTCCCGAGCACGATATGCGCACCGACGAGACCGAACAGCCAGGCGTTCGCGCCGGAGCGGTGCCCGGCGTCGTCGAGCAGCCACCAGACTCCGGCCGCTGAGACAGATGCATTCACGAACAGCAGAGAGGCCGAGGAGAGGCGAAGCGATTCCGTCGGCGTCCGGAGCTCAAAGCCGAGCGCGGCCACGACGTAGAGCAGCCAGAACGCCGTCGCGACCACGAGCGTCAGCCACAGCCGCTGGTCGTGCTCCGCGTAGAGCCAGGCAGCAGCCTGCGGAACGCTGACGACGTATGCGGCCACGGCGAGCCAGGCCCAACGGCGGTAGACGACGACGCCGATCGCCGTGAGGAGAGCGATCGTCATGAACACGAGCGAGCTCGTGCTCGTTCCGCAGCCGACGAGCACCGGCGCCAGCAGCGCGCCCACGATCCCGATCCCCGCGATCTCCTGGGAGTCCCAGCGCAGGGCCGTGACGAGCGCCAGCGCGCCGACGGCGCCTGCGATCACGAGACCGAGCACCGGAGAAAGCAGGTTGTAATGCAATGTGGTCGCCGCCGTGCTCGCAAAGAGCGAGGCGATGCCTGCCGCGACCGTCGCCAGCGCCGCCTGCGTCCGGCCCCGGCGCTCGTAGAGCCAGATGCCGAGGCCGACGAGCGCCGTAGAGGCGGCGAACGCGAGCTCCATCCGGGCGGCCTCGCCGATCCATCCGTTGCGCACGGCCATCACGACGAAGAAGATCGCCGCGATCGTCACGGCGACGCCGCCGACCCAGCCGAGGACGCGGCCGCCGAGGATCTCCTCGAGGTCGCGCGACGGGGCTTGCGGCCTGGCCGCCGTCGGCGGCTCGGGCCACATCTGGGAGGCCGGCGGGGACGGCCTCGGCGGGGCGGCGGGCGCCGGGAGAGGTGGGGCGTCCAGTCCGAGCAGGCTTTCGAGCGTCTTGACTCGCGCCTCGAGAACGTTCAGGCGTTGCTCGACCGCGGATTCCATTGCTTCCCTCCTTGGGAGCCGGTCATAGCATTCCTGCTATGTATTCATAGCACGTTTGCTATGCCTGTCAAGCCGCGCGATAGGCTCGCGCCCCGTGGAGGGCTTCCCCTTCTCGACCCCGGTCCGTGTTCGCTTCGCGGACACGGACGCGCAGGGCATCGCCCACAACGCGGCCTACCTCGTCTGGTTCGAGGTCGCGCGCGTCGAGTACCTGCGCGCGTTCACCGGCGGCTACCAGGCGCTGCGAGACCGCGGGATCGAGGCGATCGTGCTCGAGTCGCTCTGCCGCTACCGGATCCCGGTGCGCTTCGACGACGAGCTCGTCGTCAACACGCGTTGCGTCGGCGTCCGCGGGGCGCGCTTCAGGTACGAGTACGCGATCGCCCGCGGCGAGGAGATCGTCGCCGACGGCCACACCGAGCACGCCTGCGTCGACGCGGCGACGTTTCGGCCGACGCGCATCCCCGACTGGCTCGTCGAGGCGATCCGCGCCGCCGAGGCAGCCGCTAGCTCTTCGGCGTGAAGATCTCGCGCGCGATCACGAGCCGCTGAATCTGCGACGTTCCCTCGTAGATCTGAAACAGCTTCGCGTCGCGCATCAGCTTCTCGACCGGGTACTCCTTGATGTAGCCGTAGCCGCCGAGCACCTGCACCGCGTCGGTCGCGACCTTCATCGCCGCGTCGGCTGCGAACCGCTTTGCGAAGGAGGAGTAGAGCGTCGCGTCACGGCCCATTCCCTGGTCGAGCATCCAGGCGGCCTGCCAGCAGAGGAGGCGCGAGGCCTGGATCTCGGTCGCCATGTCGGCGACCATGAAGCTGACGGCCTGGTGCATCGCAATCGGGACGTCGAAGGTCACGCGCTCCTTCGCGTACTCGAGCGCATGCTCGTACGCGGCCTGCGCGACGCCGACGGCCCCGATCGCGGTCCCTGGACGAGTCAAGTCGAGGGTCGCCATCGCGATCTTGAAGCCGTCACCCTCCTCGCCCAGACGGTTCTCCACCGGAACTCGAACGTCGGTCAGCGCGAAGGCGGACGTGTCGGTTGCGCGCTGGCCCATCTTCTCCAGGTGCTTCTCGATCGTGACTCCCGGCGTGGCCATCTCGACCACGAACGCCGACATCCCACGGCGTCCGGCGGTCGGGTCCGTCTTCGCGAACACGACGGCCCACTCGGCGTAGCCCGCGTTCGTGATGAACGTCTTCGAGCCGTTGAGCACGTACTCGTCACCGTCGCGCACCGCGGTCGAGCGCAGCGCGGCGACGTCGGAGCCCGCGCCCGGCTCCGAGAGACCGAACGAGCAGAGGATCGGCTGCTCGATGAGCGGCGGCAGCCAGCGAGCCTTCTGCTCCGGTGAGCCGAAGATGATGACGGGGCCGGCGCCGAGGCCGTTGGCCGTGATCGAGGTGCCGATCCCCGAGCAGCCCCAGTAGAGCTCCTCGCCCACGAGCAGGCCGTCGAAGGCGGAGAGCCCCGGCCCGCCGTACTCGGTCGGCACGTGCAGGTTCATGAGGCCGACCTCGTGTGCCTGCGCGATCAATGCCTCGGGGTGCCGCATGTCCGCATCGCACTCGGCCTCGTGCGGGCGGATCTCCCGCTCGGCGAAGGTGTGCGCGAGCGCGCGCAGCTCCTTCTGCTCCTCGGTCAGGGCGAAGGAGACGCCCGCAGCCGTGGTCTCATCGATCGCCGCCATCACGCTCTCCCGTTGATTGACTGTTCAGTCAAACTCTACTCGTCGTTCGCGAAATCGCCTAGATCCGTACGATGGCGGCTGTGGCGACGACCGCGAAGAAGACGGAGCTGGATCCGCGTGACTTCCTCGCGCTCGACGTCCTTCTCTCCGACGAGGAGCGCGCGATCCGCGACACCGTGCGCCAGTTCGTCTCGGAGCAGGTCAAGCCGTACGTCGGCGAGTGGTTCGAGCGCGGCGAGCTTCCGACCGAGCTGATCCCGGAGCTCGCGCGGCTCGGCCTGTTCGGGATGCACCTCGAGGGCTACGGCCTGCCCGAAGCGAGCTCGGTCATGTACGGCCTCGTCTGCCAGGAGCTCGAGGCGGGCGACGCCGGCATCCGCAGCCTCGTCTCGGTGCAGGGCTCGCTGTCGATGTACGCGATCTGGAAGTGGGGATCCGAGGAGCAGAAGCAGCGCTGGCTCCCGCCGATGCACACCGGGGAGAAGATCGGCTGCTTCGGCCTGACCGAGCCGGACGCCGGCTCCGACCCCGGCTCGATGCGCACGACGGCGAAGCGCGACGGCTCCGACTGGATCCTCAACGGCTCGAAGATGTGGATCACGAACGGCTCGATCGCGGACGTGGCGGTGGTCTGGGCGCGCACCGACGGCGGCGAGATCAACGGCTTCCTGGTCGAGAAGGAGATGCCCGGCTTCGAGGCGCCGCTCATGCATCACAAGATGTCGCTGCGGGCGTCGGTGACGTCGGAGCTCGTGCTGCGCGACGTGCGCGTGCCCGAGGAGAGCCGCTTCCCCGAGGTGAACTCGCTGCGCGGGCCGCTGTCCTGCCTCAACGAGGCGCGCTTCGGGATCGTGTTCGGCGTCGTCGGCTCGGCGCGCACGTGCCTCGAGACGGCGCTCGACTACGCGAAGGAGCGGATCGTGTTCGGCAAGCCGATCGCCGGCTACCAGCTCACGCAGCAGAAGCTCGCGGAGATGGCGCTCGAGGTGAACCGCGGCGCTCTCGTGGCGCTCCATCTGGGGCGCATGAAGGACGAGGGGACGCTGCGTCCCGAGCACGTCTCGATGGGGAAGATGGGCAACGTCCGCGGCGCGCTCGAGGTCGCCCGCACCGCGCGCTCGATCCTCGGCGGCAACGGGATCACGCTCGAGTATCCGGTGATCCGCCACATGAACAACCTCGAGACCGTTCTCACCTACGAGGGAACACATGAGGTGCACACACTCTCGGTCGGCAAGGCGCTGACCGGCGAGAATGCATTCAGATGAAGCTCTCCGATCGAATCAGACGCTGGTGGAGCCCCGCCGAGTGGCGTGACGAGCATCCCGAGGCGAGCGACGGCGAGGGGTACGCCCTGAGCGACGAGCAACAGCGCGCCGAAAACGTCGATCAGCCGGGACTACTCGGCCCGCAGACCACGGACCAGGAACGCCGCTACCCCGAGACCCACTAGGCCTCCCGCTAGTCGACAGCGCCGTCGTCGAGGAGGTTCAGAAGCCCGACCCCTCCGGCGGCGGCAGCGGGCTCTGCTGCAGGCCCTCGCGCGGCTCGCCCTCGTTGTACGCCGACGGCGCGACGTCGTTCGGGCCGTCCGGATAGAAGACGCTTGCGAGCCGTTGGATCTGCGGACGCCCCGGCCCGAGCTCGTACTGACCGCCGCCGTACATCTGGATCCCGTGCTCCTCGCAGTACTCGATCGTCTGCAGCAGCTCGCGAACCGTCCCGAAGCGCGACGGCTTGACGTTGAGCCAGCGCGGCTCGAAGGGAAGCTCGCCGAGGTCGGAGAGGGAGTGGATCGGAGCGTCGTAGCTGAACCGATCCTCGGCCCCCGAGAGCGCTCCGAGCAGCTCGAACGACGGGTCCTCGATGACGACGTCCGGAAGCTCCTCCGCAACGGCGCGATAGAGCTCGGGATCCGGATCGAGGTCCACCGCCGTGCCGCGGTAGAACGCCTTCAGGTCGACGACGCGCACGCGGCCGAGCTCGCGCAGGCCGCGCAGCAGCTCGCGGTCCCAGTCCTTCTCCGCATCGAGCTTGAACTCGAGCGCGGGCGCGACCGCCAGCCACCGCTCGGGCGCGGCGCGGGTCGAGACGACGAAGCGCACGGGCCGCTCCTCGCGTCCGAGCGCCTCACCGAAGCCGAGCTCGTTCTGGCGCAACCCCAGATCGAGCGCTGCGCTCTCGAACGCCCAGCGACGGTAGCCCTCCACCAGCTCGTCGAACTCGTCGAGGTGATGGGAGAGATCCTCGATGCTCCACGTCCCTGCGAGCATGAGCTCGGCCGGCACGCCGTCGTGCAGCTCGGCCTCGTAGGTGACGTCCTCCCCCTCGCCGGTCGCGCCGTCGCCCTCGAGCACGACCGTGGTGGTCACGCGCGTCCACCCAGCCGGCGTCGTCGACTCGCGCCGCTCGAGGCGATAGCCGTCGACCTTGACCGTCCGTTCCGCGAGGGAATCCCAGAGCGACATACTGCGAGCATATGAGGCGGAGCCTCGTCGCCACCACAGTGATCGCGCTCGCCCTCGCCGCTTCTGCGGCCGCGGGGCTTCCGAAGGCCGGCGTGCTCGTGCCGGGGCGCTCGCTCGGCGGCATCCGGCTCGGGGAATCCCCGCAAGCAGTCCGGGCCGCGCTCGGCACCTTTTACGGGGCCTGCCGCGGCTGTCCGCGCCGGACCTGGTACTTCACCTACCGGCCGTTCGACAAGCACGGCCTCGCGGTCGAGTTCACCGGCGGGAAGGTCTCCGGCGTCTACACCCTCTGGCGGCCGACGGGCTGGCACGCGGCGCACAAGCTCGGATTCGGCACGTCGGTCCTCGCCGTGCACAAGCTCGTCGGCGCGTCCCGCGCCGTCACCTGCAGCGACTACGAGGCCCTCGCGCACGACTCGCTACAGGCGCGCACTGCCTACTACCTGGTCAACGGCCGGCTCTGGGGATTCGGCCTCTTCCGTCGCGGCGCCTCCCCCTGCCGATGAGCATCGAGCCGGGGGACGTCGAGCGCGCCGCTCAGCGACTGGCCGGCGTCGCCCATCGCACCCCGGTCGTCACGTCGCGAACGCTCGACGAGCGGGCGGGCGCGCGCGTCCACGTGAAGGCGGAGTGCTTCCAGCGCGGCGGCGCCTTCAAGTTCCGCGGCGCCTTCAACAAGATCTCGTCCCTCGACGAGGAGGCGCTGCGAAGCGGCGTGCTCGCCTACTCCTCGGGCAACCATGCTCAGGCCGTCGCCATCGCCGCGGCGCTCCTCGGCTCGACGGCGACGATCGTCATGCCCGAGGACGCCCCGAGAGCGAAGCTCGACGCGACCCGGGGCTACGGCGCCGAGGTGGTCCCGTACGACCGCTGGACGGAGAGCCGCGAGGAGATCGGCGCGGCGCTCGCGGAAGAACGCGGGCTCGTGCTCGTGAAGCCGTACGACGACCCACTCGTCATGGCCGGCCAGGGGACGGTCGCGCTCGAGCTGCTCGAGGACGCGCCGGAGCTCGACCTGCTCCTGGTGCCGATGAGCGGCGGCGGCCTGATGGCAGGGTGCGCGACCGCCGCGAAGGCGCTGCGACCCGGGATCCGCCTGGTCGGCGTCGAGCCCGAGGCCGGGGACGACACGCGCCGTTCCCTCGCCGCGGGCGAGCGCGTGCGGATCGACGTCCCGCCCACCATCGCCGACGGGCTGCAGGCGACCGAGCCCGGCGAGCTGACGTTCGAGGTCAACCGCCGGCTGGTGGACGAGGTGGTCACGGTGACCGACGAGGAGATCGTCGAAGCGATGGCCTTCCTCTTCGACCGGCTGAAGCTCGTCGCCGAGCCGAGCGGCGCCGTCGGAGTTGCCGCGCTCCTCAGCGGGAGGCTCGACGCCCGCGGGCGTTCCGTCGGCGTCGTGCTGTCCGGCGGCAACGTCGGCGCCGGCCGCTTCGCAGAGCTCCTCGCTAGGAGTCCTGCAGGCCGCGCAGGGTGACCTCGAAGAGCGTCTGCTCGGCCTTCGCCACGTCCTCTTCCCCGGCCGGCAGGCGCCCGAGCACCCAGCCCGTCAGCAGCTCGTCGATCGAGCCGTACACCACGGTCGCCGCGAAGGTCGGATCGATGTCCCTGCGGAACTCGCCGCTCTCGATGCCGCGCGCGATCACGCGCTGCAGCGCGTCGATCGGCAGCGTGAGCTCGCCGATTCGCTCGGCCAGCTCCGGGCTGCGACCGAACTCCTGGACCACGACGCGGACGACGTCAGGTAGATGGAGCCAGGTGCGCAGCACGATCGCCGAGATGTGGCGGAGTTGATCCGCCGCCGGCTCGTCGGTCTCCTCCACGCTCTCGATCCGCGCGACGAGCAGGCTCCAGTTCTCCTGGAAGACGGCCTGGAGCACCTCGTCCTTGGACTTGAAGTAGTGGTACAGGAGCCCATGGGCGACGCCGGCCTCCTCGGCGATGTCGCCCACCCGACTCGCGTGGAACCCCTTGCGCGCGAAGACGCGCACGGCGGCGTCGAGGAGCTGCCGCCGCTTGTCCTCTACCGCAGACGACTTCTCGGCCAAGGCGGCCACGAGCCTACTCCGACTGCTTCCCGTCTGTCACGGCCGGCGGCTGCGACGCGGCGATGTCCTTGACCGCCCCGGCGACCCGCCCGACTGCCGACTGCAGCTCGCTCGGGATGATCCAGAGCTTGTTCGACTCGCCCTGCGCGATCTGCGGGAGCATCTGGAGATACTGGTACGCGAGCAGCTCGGCGTCCGGCTTGCCCTCGTGGATGGCGCTGAAGACGGTCTCGATCGCCTTCGCCTGGCCCTCGGCCTGCAGCATCGTGGCCTGCTTCTGGCCCTCGGCTCTGAGGATCGCGGACTGCTTCTCGCCCTCGGCCTGGAGGATCTCGGACTGCCGCGCGCCCTCCGCCTGCAGGATCGTGGCCCGCTTCTCCCGGTCGGCGCGCATCTGCTTCTCCATCGAGTCCTGGATCGAGGCCGGCGGGTCGATCGCCTTCAGCTCGACGCGGTTGACGCGGATCCCCCACTTGCCGGTCGCATCGTCCAGCACGCCGCGCAGCTGGGCGTTGATGTCGTCGCGCGAGGTGAGCGTCTTTTCGAGCGCCAAACCGCCGATCACGTTGCGGAGCGTGGTGACCGTGAGCTGCTCGATCGCCTGGATGTAGTTCGCGATCTCGTAGGTCGCCGCCTTCGCGTCGGTGACCTGGAAGTAGATGACCGAGTCGATGCTGACCACGAGGTTGTCCTCGGTGATCACCGGCTGCGGCGGGAACGAGACGACCTGCTCGCGCAGGTCGATCATTGTCCGAATGCGGTCGACGAACGGGACGACAAGCGTCAGACCCGGCGTGAGTGTCCTCGAGTAGCGGCCGAAGCGCTCGACGACGCCGGCCTGAGCCTGGGGAACGATGCGGATCGTCCGCGCCAGGGTGATGATGACGACGAGTGCGACGACGATGATGACGATCAGGGCGACCATGCGGGAAGTTCAGCTCCTTGTGTGGTGTCTCTATCGGTAGACCAGGGCTGTGGCGCCCTGGATCTGGACGACCTCGACTTCGGTGCCGACGTCGAATTCCTCGTCGGGCATGTAGGAGCGCGCGCTCCACTCCTCCCCCCCGATCTTGACCCGCCCACCGCGGCTGTCCACGTGCTGGAGGACGATCGCCTTCGCGCCTTCGAGCGCGGCGGCGCCGGTGCGGATCGCGTGCGGCATCGTCAGGTGCTTCCGCGCGAGCGGGCGCAGGAGGCCGACAGCCGCCAGCGACCCGACGACGAAGATGACGACCTGCACCAGCAGCCCTCCCCCCAGGGCGGCGACCACCGTGGCCGCCAGCGCAGCCAGCGCGATCGGCCCGAGGAAGAAGAGCCCGGGGGTGAACACCTCGCCGACGGCGAAGAGAACGCTGAGGATGGCCCAGATGACCCAAGCGGGCATGTCCACAGACTACGCCGGAAGGCGGGTGCGATCTATCCTGATCGCATCATGAAGCGGGCGCTCCTCGTCGTGCTGGCCGCCTCGCTCGTCTTCGTCGGTGGCGCCGCAGCGGCGCAGGCGAACTCCCGGCCGCGCGTGCTCGCGATCACCTTCGGGCCGGATCTCGAGATCAACCCGGTCACCCAGGGCTACGTCACGAGCAAGCTCTCGCAGGCGGCGAACGACGGCTACGACGCCGCGGTGATCCTGCTCGACACGCCGGGCGGCCTCTCGAGCTCGATGAAGACGATCTACCAGGCCGAGCTCGCCTCGAAGGTGCCGGTAATCGTCTACGTGTCGCCGGAGGGCTCGCGCGCCGCCTCGGCCGGCGTCTGGGTCTCACAGGCCGCCGACGTCCTCGCGATGTCGCCGGACTCCAATATCGGCTCGTCGACGCCCATCGACTCGAGCGGCCAGAACCTCGGCTCGGACCTGCGCCGCAAGGTGATCAACGACTCCGTGGCCTCGCTGACGGCGCTGGCGGTGGCCCATCACCGCAACGCGAGGTGGCCGGCGAAGGCCGTGCGCGTCGCCTCCAATCTCACGGCGCAGCAGGCGCTCAAGATGAACGTGATCGACGCGGTCGCGCCGACGCTGCCTGCTCTCCTCAAGCAACTCGACGGCTACCACACGAAGTACAGGCAACGGCCCTTCACGCTGCACCTCGCGAACGCGGAGATCGACACGGTCAAGCCCGGCTTCATCACGCGCTTCCTCAACACGATCATCGATCCGAACCTGATCAGCCTCCTCTTCCTGCTCGGGATCATCGGTCTCATCTTCGAAGTGCTCCATCCGGGCGTCGTCCTGCCCGGAGCCCTTGGAGCCGTCGCCCTGGTGATGGCGCTGTACGGGTTCTCGGTGCTCAGACCGAGCTGGGGAGGGCTGGCGCTGATACTGCTCGGCGTCGCCCTGCTGGTCGTCGACCTGCACTCGCCGACGCACGGCGTGCTGACGATAGGCGGCGTCATATCGCTCCTCTTCGGGCTGGCGCTCCTGTTCCAGAACGAACCCGGCGCGTATCGCGTCAACCTGTGGTTCATCATCGGCATCGGCGCGGCGATATCCATCTTCTGGGTCTTTGCGACGGGGAAGGCGCTCGCCGCGCGCCGCCTGCCGGTCGCGACCGGCGTGCACCGGATGGTCGGGCAGACGGCCGAGGTTCGGGCGCCGGGCCTCGTCTTCGTCGACGGCGCGCTCTGGCAGGCACATGCCGCCGACGAAACGGAGCTCGTCCCCGGCGAGGAGGTCGAGGTCCAGGCCGTCGAAGGCCTCCAGCTGACAGTGCGGCGATAGGATCCCTGCGTGCTCGGGTTCGTCAAGGTGTTGCGGGAGTACGAACGGGCCGTCTTCTTTCGCTTCGGCCGGTTGCTCGATCCGCCGCGCGGTCCGGGGCTCGTCTGGAAGATCCCGATCGTCGACCAGATCGTGAAGGTCGACCTCCGGACGGTGACCCTCAACATCCCGCCGCAGGACGTCATCACGAAGGACAACGTCCCGGTGCGGGTCAACGCCGTCGCCTACTTCAAGATCGTCGACCCGAGGAGCGCGATCGTCGAGGTCGAGAACTACATGGCCGCGACCTCTCAGATCGCGCAAACGACGCTCCGCGCCGTGCTTGGCCAGCACGTCCTCGACGAGCTCCTGTCGGAGCGAGAGAAGATCAACGCGATCCTGCAGGGGATCATCGACGGAGCCACCGGCCCCTGGGGGATCAAGGTCTCGATCGTCGAGGTCAAGGACGTCGAGATCCCGACCGGGATGCAGAAGGCGATGGCCCGCCAGGCGGAAGCCGAGCGCGAGCGGCGCGCGAAGATCATCAACTCCGAGGGCGAGTTCCAGGCGGCGGAACGGCTGAAGGACGCCGCCCTCGTGCTCGAGGAGCACCCCGTCGCGATCCAGCTGCGCTACCTTCAGACGCTGATCGAGATCAGTGGCACGCCGTCGACGACGATCGTCTTCCCGGCGCCGATCGACATCATCAAACCCTTCCTCGAGCGGGCCGAGAAGAGCTCATAACCCGAGCAGCGCCGGGAGCTCGCTCAGCGACTCGACCCGCGGCTCGAAGTCCTCGTGCCTGCCGTCACGGTCGACGAGGATCGCCCGCATCCCGAGCGCGAGCGCGCCCTCGATGTCGTCCGCGATCGTGTCGCCGACCATCACCGCCTCGGCCGGCTCGACTCCGAGGAGCTCGAGCACGGCGCGGAAGATCGACGCGTGCGGCTTCGTGCGGCCATGGTGGAACGAGCTGATGCCGGCGTCGACATCGAGCCCGTGATGGCGCGCGAACTCGCGCACGTCGCGCGCCGAGTTCGAGACGAGCCCGATGCGGAGACCGGCGGAGCGGAGCGCGGAGACGGTCGAAAGAACGTCCTCGTAGAGATCGAAGTTCTCGTGGCGCTCCCAGCCGCGCGTGATCTCCACTGCGCAGGCGTAGGCGGAGTCGGCATCGCCGCCCATGCCGCGGACGATGCGCTCGGTGAAGCGGAACCAGATCTCGTCGTCGTGCTCGAGCTCGGGATGGCGGCGGAGGTCGACGAGTGCGGCGTCGCGGGCAGCCTCGTAGCGGGGGGCCTCGAGGGTGAGCCCGTGGCGTGCGCCGGCGCGGACGTACCCCTCCGGCCCGAGCCCGGGTCCCGGCCGCGCCAGCGTGAAGTCGACGTCGAAGAGGACCCCGCGGAGCATCGCTCGCTACCCTATGGCCCGTTCTCGGGGTGTGGCGCAGCCTGGTAGCGCGCTCCGTTCGGGTCGGAGAGGTCCCCAGTTCGAATCTGGGCACCCCGATATCTCTCTCTCGCTCTCGCCGACCTGGGCGAGAGCCCCCTTCGGCGGAAGCTACGTCGCGAGTGCCTTCGCCTTGAGCTGGTCGAACTCGGTCTGGGTGATCGCGCCGGACTTCAAGAGCTCCTGGCCCTTGGCGATCTCCTCCGTGGGGGAGCCGGACGCGGCGACCGAGCGGACGTAGGTGTCCACTTCGGCCTGCTGGGCCTGCGCCCTCTGCGCGGCCCGCTCGCCCATGGCCTTTCCCTGGGAGATGAGGTACACGAAGATGCCGAGGAACGGGAGGATGATCACGAAGAGCGTCCAACCCGCCTTCGCCCAGCCGCTGAGGTCGTGCCGGCTGAACAGGTCGCCGAAGACGATGAAGAGCATCCAGAAGAACAGAATCCAGGCGAAGAACACGAACATCGTCCACATCGCGTCGCCGAACGTGTAGGCAGCTAGCAAGGTCCACTCCTTGGTTGGGGGTGCCTGAAACATACGCATCCGCCACGACCCCGGGGCAAGGAAGCGGACACCACCCCGCCACCATTGCGGTTGGCTCTATCGACTACGCGTAGTTCTGACGGAGCCAGCTCAGGCGCTGGGCGAGCACCGGGCCGAGCTCCGGGCGGCGCGGCAGCGCGATCATGAACGACGCGTAGATCCACGCCGCGTAGACCGGGAGGTACTGCTCGAGCAGGTCTGCGTCGTAGTCGCCGTACGATTCGAGCGCGATGCGCGAGGCGTCGTCGTCGCGCACCCGCGCCGAGAGCGTGAGAGCCGCGAGGTCGAGCTCGCGCGGGCCGTGGCAGGCCGTCTCGAAGTCGTGCCAGAGCGGTCCCGGCAGGCAGTTCGCAAGATGCGCGTCGCCGTGCAGGGCCTGTGCGCGGCCGGCCGGCTGCCGCAGCCCGAGCTCGCGCAGAAGCTCGACGTCGGCGGAGGGCTCGAGCTTGTCGGTGATCCTGGCGAGGTCGTCGGTGTGAAGGGAAGGCAGCTCGCCTTCGTAGTCGACGAGGGCCTCGTGGATCGCGCGGAGCCCCTGGCCTGCCGCCATCGGCTCCACCTCGCGCTTCGGCTCGACGTACTGCCAGAAGGCGACGATGTGGCCGCCGTGCCGGTGGGGGCCGGGATCGAGCAGATCGGACGGCTGGACGACCGGCGCGCCGGCTCGGGCCGCGTGCGAGGCGACCGCCAGCTCGCGGATCACGTCGTCCTCGGGTGGCCCTTGCGGGTACGGCCTTCCGCTCGAGACACGCGCAACCAGTGGCACCGGCCGCAGGTGGACGAGCACGTGCCAGGCGTCGCGGAGGACGATCGGGTCGTCGCTGCGCAGCCCGTGCTCCGCCGCCACGGCGACCGCTGCCTCGACCGCGCTCTCGCTCATCCGAACCCGTAGGTGCCGGGGAAGCGCTCGGCGAGGATGCGGACGAGCAGCGCCGTCGGCAGGCCGACGACGTTGAGGTAATCGCCCTCGATCCGCTCCACGAGCGCCGCGCCCTGGCCCTGGATCGCGTAGCCGCCCGCGCGTCCCTCCCACTCCAGGCTCGCCACGTACCGCGCGATGTCGCGCGGCGTCAGGCCGCGAAAGGTCACGTAGGTCGTTTCGTGCCGCACCTCTTCCCACATCGGCGTGATCAGCGCGAGGCCCGACACCACTTCGTGCGTTCGACCCGAGAGGCTCTCGAGCATCTCCTCCGCCTCCTGCGGCCCGGCCGGCTTGCCGTAGACGCGGCCGGCGCACAGCACCTCCGTGTCGCAGCCGAGCACCGGGCGGCCGTCGGCGTCGGCGAGCACCGACTGCGCCTTGCCCAGCGCGTGCGCGACCGGATCGTCCTGCGTCTCCTCGTATCGCGGCGCGACGACGTCGAAGGGGATCCGGAGCTGCTCGAGGATCTCGCGCCGCCGCGGCGACGTCGAGGCTAGGAGGAGGGGCGGTGCAGGCGCGCTCGCCATATCTCCTCCGAAGGCCACTTGCGTGCCCAGTCGGCGGTCACGTAGGCGTAGTGGGCGTGGGTCTCGGCGTCGGCCGGCGCCTGGATCTCGATCAGGTCGAGAATCTCGAAGCCGTTTGCGCGCAG
>Ga0207693_10001513_pt1 | contig 20519 bp, 19 predicted proteins | sample LARL81metaG_FD_184347 | JGI IMG/M metagenome (GOLD analysis project Ga0207693, IMG submission 184347) | Corn, switchgrass and miscanthus rhizosphere microbial communities from Kellogg Biological Station, Michigan, USA - LAR L8-1 metaG... | ecosystem: Host-associated > Plants > Roots >... | reverse complement strand
CGTGTTCGAGAGCGCGATTCCCGACTTCTATCTCGCCCACTTTGATTTGACCGGCAAGACGGGGAACATCACGACAGCTGTCGGCCCTTCCGGCCTCCCTATCCTGATGGATACGTTCGTGCGTCTCACCAAGTCCCCGGTGGTCAGCATCGCGAAGATCCGAGGCTGCGTACGCGGCGGCAGTAGCGAGTTCGTCCTCGCCTGCGACATGCGCTTCGCGTCGCGTGAAAACACGCGACTCGGCCAACCCGAAGTCGGGGTGGGAGTGCATCCCGGCGGCGGCGGCACGGAACGCCTTCCACATCTAGTTGGCCGCGGCCGCGCGCTCGAAATCATTCTCGGCGCCAACGACTTCGATGGCGACACGGCGGAACGGTACGGATACGTCAACCGGGCGCTTCCAGACTCCGAGCTGGACGGCTTCGTCGATGCGCTCGCGCGCCGAATTGCCTCCTTCGATCGCCGCGCCATCACCGCCGCGAAGAGTCTCGTCAACCAGGTTTCGTTGCCGTCCACAGACCGGCTCCTCGACGCCATCATCTCCTTCGAGACCGCGCTGACGTGGCCTGAAACGCAGCGGCGAGTCCAGGCTGTGTTGAGGCTCGGACTTCAGCAGGATGCGGACTACGAGAAACGATGGACTGACAAACTTGGCACCCTCCTTGAAACATAGTGGCCGCGTGCCGATGCGTCCGGTGATGAGTTCTGGGATCGATTGCGCCCAATCTGAACGCCGCCAGTGTTCGCATCTGTCGATGTCTGCTCCTGGCACAAAGCGGACATCCCGATACGCTCAACCAATGTCCGCTTTAGGAGGAATAGCAGATATCGACCATCAGACCCGTCGCTGGCGCGGCATGTCGATAGGCAAATACTCGACACCCGATCGCTGAATTGGCTGCGGATAGAGACTCATTAGAGTCATTATCTCACGCGGCATACCCACTTTGACGGGGAGGCCCAGAGCGCGAGCTTCCTGAGCGGTGAGCGCGTAGTCATGCGTCCAATGTCCGCCTGCAAGCTTTGCGGCAAGCGCCTCCGCTGCCGAGTGTTCCATCCGTGGCGTCAACAGCTCCACCGCCCCTTGCTTGACCTGGACGAGCGCCTTCTCCGCCACATCAGCGAGGACCAAGGTCAAATCGAAGACGCTATCGACGGGCTTCGAGTCGCGAGCTTTGACAATGCTCGCGGCCGGGAGCCCAGCAATTTGCGGATCAATTGGACCAAGCACCGAGAACTCGCCCAGCACAATCTCGTTAGCTGCGAGCGCAATCAGCGTTCCGCCAGACATTGCATAGACCGGGACGTAGACGGTTACTTTGGCCTTATGTGCTTCCACCGCGCGGGCGATCTGCATCGCTGCCAACACAAGGCCTCCGGGCGTGTGGATCACAAAATCGATCGGCATATCCTCTGGGGTATCCTTGATCGCCGCAATTATTGTCTGGGCATCTTCCAAATCGATGTGCCGGGCAACGGAAAAACCGAAAAGGCTCCGCTTCTCCTGACGATGGATCATCGTGATAACACGCGATCCGTGCAATTTTTCGATTGCACGGATCGCCTGTGCCCGTCGCACCGCATACCATCGTGCCGCGAAAACAGGCTGCAACAGCGTGATGGCAATAAAGATCCAAAAGAGTGTTGAGAAATCGAATGACATGACGAGCGCCAATGCTAAACGCCGTTAGACGGCCTCTCGATGTAGGCCAACAACCGCCTCAGATCATGCACGGCAAAATGATCAGCTCAACAATAGCATCAAGCTGGCTTCGAGGGCGAGGCGGCTTTGCGAATCGCGGGAAGGATGAACCGACATAACGAGTCGACCGATGTTCTGTTGAAGACCGCACATTTTCAGTCGTCGTCCGCGGCTGGCGGAGCAGGTTGTTCAATTGAAACTGGGTCGGATGCCGGAAAGGTATTCTTGAGAGCGTCGTCGAGGGCCTCTTCTTGGTGTTGCCTCGCCGCACGCACAGCGCGAAAGCGATCTCCTTGACGAGATTTGCGCTTTCGATCGGCATTCATTTCCTTTTCCTACTTTCCTGTTCGCTTTTCCGGGCGTCGTGGTTAAATGATACATTACTCCCGACAATCGGAATCTGCATTCGACCGGTTGATGGTTAGCTCAAGATCAAGACCGTGCGACGAAGCGACAATTCGCGCGACTGTGGCAACTGGAGATTGCGCGGCTGCTGCGGAGCCGTGGGTCTTGCTCGTCGCGATCCTCGCATCGAGCATCTCTTTCATCGACGAATCTGTCGTCAATGTTGCCCTCCCAGCAATCGAGACCGATCTCGGCGCGTCGGTCGTTGTCATCCAATGGCTGGTTAACGCATATACCCTCACGCTTTCGGCATTTCTTTTGCTTGGTGGAGCAGCCGGCGACCTTTTTGGTCGCCGCCGGATCTTCATTGCAGGCGTCGCGATCTTTGCAGCGGCATCGGTTTGGTGCGGTTTCTCCCCAAACATCGCCCAATTGATCCTGGCGCGCGCAATTCAGGGCGTGGGGGCGGCTTTGCTGATCCCATGTTCCTTGGCAATCATTGGCGCAACTTTCGACGATTCTCAGCGTGGCAAAGCAATCGGAACCTGGGCTGGCTTCTCGGCCGTTGCAGCAGCCGTCGGCCCCTTGTTAGGTGGCTGGATTGTTGATCATCTCACTTGGCGCTGGATTTTTCTCATCAATCCATTACTGGCAATTCCAACCATCGGGATTGCTCTCTATCGGGTGCTCGAGAGCCGCGACGACCATCCTTAAAGGTGCGTTGGCGGAGAGCATCCAAGTCATGATGCTGGTTTGCGCAATACTGGCATTGGCGGGTGCCGGGACCAGCATGCTGCTGCCAGCCTCGGCGTCCGGTTGTCCCAAGCCGAATGATTTCATTGGCCGGCGCGCTGGGTAGCGCGATGTCTGCCTTTGGCACAAAGCAGACATCGCAACTGCGCCTAACCATATCCCCTATTGGGGGAATAGCGGACAACGCGGCTTCAAAGCGCCATGTCTGCTTTTGACCCAAGGCGGACATCGGCGTTCCCCGCGTGAGAAGATGTCTTCAACCGTGCTTATGTCGCAGACTGGGTCGTTACCCGCCGTGTTAACCTGCGACCAAATTCGAGCTTGTAGTTAATCTTAGAACCGCGAAGGCGTTGGCCGATTACCTCGTAACCACCACGCGCGTGCCGACGCCGACGCGGCTGTAGAGGTCCATAATGTCTTCGTTATACATGCGTATGCAGCCGTGCGACACGAATCCGCCGATCGTGCGTGATCCGCGAGGCATGTGCTGTTTGCTACTTTGCTGTTTTTGCGCGCGCGGCCGAAAGAACGAAATTAACGTCTCGTTAACCGGCCAGTCTGCGCGCGTTTCTCAAATCTCCGCCGGCGAGCTAACACGGCAGCAATTGCTACTTCGTTACTATTCTTTGCTATTTGATCCTAAGAATTGCGCCCGCGGATCAGCACAACTGCTTCGCCTAGGTCTTCAAGGTGACGTGCGCGCCCTTGCGCGTCCACGAGCGGCTTTTCCTCGAGCAGAAACAGCGCCAGAAAAGATGCCGCAAGCGTGGCCGCGATCGCCAGAAAGACGAAGCTGAAAGTCGCCACCGACGCGCCGCCGAGGAAGCTTTGACTTAACGTCCCGGCGCGCGCGCCGACCGGCGCATTGGCCAGTACGATCGCGCCGAAGATCGCGATCATGATCGTGGCCACAAGCGTGCGCACAAAATTCATGCTGCCGAGCGCAGCGCCGAGATCATGCACCGGCACGGTGTTCTGTAGCGCGACTTGGGTAAGCGGCGCGGTCGGTCCGAAGCCGATGCCAATCAAAAGCAAGATGATTTCGAACTGCAGCGACGTCATATTGTTCGCCGATAGCGCCAGGGCAACAACGGCGCCGACGCCGACACACAGGAAACACAGCGGCAAAAGCTTGTACCGCCGCACCCTGCCAAGCAGCTGACTCGACAGGCCAGCCGTCGAATTGAGCGTCACCATGAGAATGACGAGGCTCAATCCCGCCGCAGTCGGCGACCAGCCCAGCGCGCTCTGCAGATACATCGGTAGAAAAACGTTGAGGCTGATGATCGCACCCCAGCCGAACGAGTGCGCGGCGATAGCCAACAGGGCGGCCGGGTCGGCGAGGATTGCGACCGGGATGAGCGGCTCGATCGCGGTGCGAAGACGAAAGACGAAACCCGCGCCCAACACAAAAGCGCAGGCAAGCAGCGCAGCGATCGGCAGCGACAGCCAGGGATAGCGTATGCCGCCAAGATTAAGCGCCAGCATGAAGGACGAACTCGCAGCGATCACCAACACGGCGCCTATAATGTCCAGCCGGTGCGAGCGTTCACGCTGCGGCAGGCGCCGCAGCACGGTCAGCGCGATCACAACCGCAACCGCGCATAGCGGAAAATTCCACAAAAAAATCATCGGCCAGCGCAGATGCTCGGAAATCCATCCGCCGAGCGCCGGGCCGCTGCCGCCCGCGGTCATAAATGCGATGGAGAAATAGGTATAGTAGCGGCCGCGCTCCTTCGGAGCGGCGATGTCGCCCAAGACCATGTTCGCGGTCACCACCAGTCCGCCGGCGCCGCAGCCTTGCACCACACGGCCGCCGATCAGCATCAGCATGTTGGGCGAGGCCGCGCTGATCAATGAGCCGGTCATATAAATTGAAATTCCGATCAGCATGGCCGCGCGGCGGCCGTGGATGTCGGCGAACTTGCCGTAAAGCGGAGTGAGCGCAGTCGAGGCGATGAGAAAAGCCGTGACCAGCCATGGCAGGTTGTGCACCTGGCCAAGGTCGCGGCCGATGGTCGGCAGCGCGCTCGCCAGCACCGATTGATCGACCGAGCCGAGGAACACCGGCAGCATCATGCTGATTGCGATAAGCCGTTTGTCGCGATGGCTCAGCGCTAGCGGATCGCCGGCGGCAGGGCGCTGTGTCCGCCGGGCGGGCTTGGTAGCCGGAGCAAGCTCGGGCTCGCTGGCAAGCACCTGGCTTTCTCCCGCGGCGCTCGCGCTGCGCTCGTCATTCATGGAAACGACTGCACGCCGAAGGTACCTGGCCCGCGGCGCTCCCGGAAAAGACGATCAACCAATAGCGGCAAAGTGAGCTGCTGTCATTTGTGCGAAAAGAATTGCAGACCCGCGCACGCGCATGGCACTTCCGACTGCAGATTGTGTGACATCCACGCTGGGCGGCATGATCGCGCCGGCATCACAGGGGATCGTTCATGAAACGAGGTGATCGCTCATGAAACTCAGTGCGCGCAACAAACTTAAAGGCAAGATCCTTGACGTGAAGAAGGGCGCTACTACGGCGCATGTGCGCCTTGAAATTGCTTCCGGCCAGATCGTCACGGCTTCAATCACCAATGAAGCCGTAGAAGAGCTCGGACTTAAACCCGGCAGTGCAGCGGTCGCAGTTATCAAAGCCTCCGACGTCATGATCGCGGTCGATTAGCGCATGATCCCGAAAAGTGGTAGCCGGTTTCCCGGACAAGGTCATGTGGGATGAAAATAATCGCGCCGTGAAGCTTCTGTGCATCGTATTTGCTCTGTGCGTGAGCGCCGTGCCGGCGCTGGCGCAGGAGCCGGCCGGCTGCGACAAGTTCAAATGGCCGCTCGACAAGGAGCGCGCCACGTTGACCGGCACTGATTTGCCGAAACTGGCTTCGGGCAGCCGGGCCACGTGGCCGCTGCCGTTCGCGACAATGGTGACGCTGCTGCCGTTTAGTGAGATGAAATTTCCGGTCGCTCCGGAGCGCGCGGCTAAATCGGACAATACATTTGCCGGATTCGTTGAAGCACCCGCGCCCGTGCAAAGCGGCACGTATAAGATCACATTGTCGTCGGAGGGCTGGATCGACGTCGTGCAGAATGGCGAGCGGCTCAAATCGATCACGGCGACCGGTGCGACCGGCTGCGACGGCGTCCGCAAGAGCGTCAAGTTTCAACTCCGCGCCGCGCCGTTCACAGTGCAGCTCAGCGGCGTCCAAGCCAACAGCATCGGAATCGCGATCAGCCGAGAGTGAACAGCCAAATTTTTGGTCGGCTACTGCTTGAGTGTGTTCGCGACTTTGAAGCTCGCTTCCGTTTTCGAACGCATGTCGTCGAGCGTCACATCCGGCGCGAGCTCGATCAGCGTCAGTCCACCGCCATTCTTGTCGAGCGTGAACACGCCAAGGTCGGTGATGATCATGTCAACCACGCCGGCGCCGGTGAGCGGCAAGGTGCAGCGATGCTTGAGCTTTGATTCATCCTTGGCCGAGTGCTCCATCACCACGACAACCTTCTTCACCCCGCCGACAAGATCCATGGCGCCGCCCATGCCTTTGACCATCTTGCCGGGGATCATCCAGTTGGCGAGATCGCCGTTTTCGGCGACCTGCATAGCGCCGAGAATGGCGATGTCGATGTGACCGCCGCGAATCATGGCGAACGAATCCGCCGAATTGAAATAGCTCGTGGTCGGCAGCTCGGTGACGGTCTGCTTGCCGGCATTGATGAGGTCGGGATCCTCCTCACCTTCGAATGGGAACGGACCGGTGCCGAGCATCCCATTTTCCGATTGCAGCTGGACGCTCATGCCGGGAGGAATGTAGTTCGACACCAGCGTCGGGATTCCGATGCCGAGGTTCACATAGAAGCCGTCTTGCAGTTCCTTGGCGGCGCGCGCCGCCATCTGGTCACGGGTCCAAGCCATGATCGTTCGGCTCCTCTTTTAGATTTCGACGCCAGCTCCGGCCGGCGAGTCGGCTCGCTGCCGTTTTCTCACGGTTCGCTGCTCGATGTGTTTGACCGCGTTCGGCACATGCACAATGCGTTGCACATAAATTCCGGGCGTGACGATGTGATCGGGATTGATATCGCCGGGCTGGACCAGCTGCTCGACTTCCGCCACCGTCACCTTGGCCGCTGTCGCCATCGGCGGATTGAAGTTGCGCGCGGTCTTTCGATAGACGAGATTACCCTCGGTATCGGCGCGATAGGCGTGCACGATGGCGAGATCGGCGACCAGGCCGCGTTCCATGACGTAACGGTGCCCGTCGAACTCGCGCACCTCCTTGCCCTCTGCGATCTGGGTGCCGACTCCGGTCCGGGTAAAGAATGCCGGAATGCCGGCGCCGCCGGCGCGAATGCGCTCCGCCAGCGTCCCCTGCGGATTGAACTCGATCTCAAGTTCGCCAGCCAAATATTGCTGCATGAAAGTTTTGTTCTCCCCGACATAGGAGGAGATCATCTTCTTGATCTGGCGGGTATCGAGTAGAATGCCGAGCCCTTTGCCGTCGACGCCGCAATTGTTGGAGACGACGGTGAGATTTTTCACCCCCGAATCGCGGATTGCCAGTATTAGTGTCTCGGGAATGCCGCACAGGCCGAAGCCGCCGGCCATGATCATCATCCCGTCCTTCAGCAACCCGGCCAACGCGGACCGCGCGTCCGCATAGACCTTGTTCATGTCCGCTCCATTTTCGGTAATGCCGCTACAATAGGGATAATCGGACGGACGGAAAGGTCAACCGCCGGATGGCATGGAATACGCATTGCTTGGGACGATCGGGAGCTGGATTTGCGGGTGCGGATAATAATTCCAAACCACATACATCGCGGCGAAAAGGATTGCCGCGAGCAGCGCTCCACCGATCCGATTGCGGAATGAAATGAGGCCGCCCAGCAACGACGCTACAAAGGCGAAAACCGCCATTATCGTCACGTAAAGCCAATTCACGGTTGAGAAGTCGATTGCCATCGATCGCTCCTAATCGGACAGCCGCAACAACACGATTGAGTTTATCCGACCCGACGGCGGTGCGCGAGATCAAATTGTACGCAGCCATCGCCCCTCGCGCGGTTGGCGCTCGGTTCGACTGGACGCTATAACCCGTTTGCAAGTCGCCGGCGGCCGCTTTCGGAAAACTGCATGGCCAATGTCCTTATTCTTTTGACTTTACCGGAGCCCATTCGCAATCAATATCGCGACCGCTTGCGCAAGCGTTTTCCGGAAATCGCGATCGAGCTGGTTGACCACCATTCCAAAGTCGGCCCTTACATCGATAAAGCGGATGCCCTTATCACTTTCGCCCCGATGCTGTCTGGCGGCGTGTTGGCCGCCGCGACGCAATTGAAATGGGTGCAGGCGCTCGGCACCGGTGTTGACAATCTCATCGATCAGCCGGCCCTGCCCAAAGACGTGATCGTCACCAATATGCGCGGTATCCACGGCGCTCCGGTCTCGGAAGCGGCACTCGCCGGCATGCTGGCACTGGCGCGCGGGCTACGCCGGGCGATCGGCGCGCAAGACGAACGGCAATGGCGCCGCTTTCCGGCGCGGCTTCTGCGGGACAAGACGGTCGGCATATTCGGCGTCGGCCAGATCGCCGAAATTCTGGCGCCGAAATGCAAGGCCTTCGGTATGCGCGTGGTTGGCGTGACGTCGGCGCCACGCGAGCTTGCCGGATTCGACCGCATGTATCGGCGGGCGGATCTGGCGCAGGTCGTTGGCGATTTCGATTTCCTGGTCCTGCTGACGCCGCTCACCGCCGTCACGCGGAACAGCATCGATGCCGGGATATTGGCGGCGATGAAACCGACGAGCTTTCTCGTCAATCTGGCGCGCGGCGGGATCGTTGATGAGCCGGCGCTGATCGAGACGCTCGCGAAGGGGCGGATTGCCGGGGCCGCGCTTGACGTATTCAACCAGGAGCCGCTGCCGGCCGATCACCCGTTCTGGTCGATGCCCAATGTCATCATCACCGCGCATCAGGGCGGGTTCTGCGACGTCTATATCGATCATGCGTTGCCCACGATCGAGGCAAACATGGAGCACTTTCTTAAAGGTGACTACAACGGCATGATCAATGTCGTCGCGCATTGAGATTTATAGTCCGCTCGTTTCCACGAAAGCGGGAAACTACTGTGGTCCCCGCTTTCGGGGACGAGTGGAGTGTGCAGAGGAATGACGATGGAGCAACTTTCCGAACGGCTGCAGACACCAATCTCGACCGCCGAGCTGCAACGCCGCTGGGCGGCCGTCCGTGCCGCCATGGAACGCGAGCGGATCGACGTACTGCTGATGCAGAACAACAACGATCACATGGGCGGTTACGTCAAATATTTTACCGATCTGCCGGCAACCAACGGCTATCCGCTCACGGTCGTGTTTCCGCGCGACGATCTGATGACCCTGGTGAGTCAAGGCCCATTTGGCGGCGTCACGCATCCGGCCGTCAACGGCGATGGCGTGCGGCGCGGCGTCAAGCAATGGCTGACGACGCCGAGTTTCGTCTCGTGCAATTATACGGCGCCTTACGATCCGGAGCTTGTGGCAAAGGCGCTTTCGCCTTACGCGGGCGGCGCCATCGGACTCGTCTGCACGTCGCAAATGTCGTTTGCGCTTGTCGACTATTTGCAGAAAGGCCGATTCTCCAACGCGCGCTTTATCGAAGCGTCCGATCTCGTCGACAAGATCAAGGCGGTCAAAAGCGCCGAAGAACAGGAACTCATCCGGCGCGCTGCCGCCATGCAGGACGGGGCGATGCGCGCGGCATTCGCCGCGGTCGAGCCGGGAATGCGCGACCGCGACGTCGCCGCAATCGCCCAGTGTTACAGTCAACGGCACGGCAGCGAAAACGGCATTTATCTTTGCGCTTCGATGCCGCCGGACAAACCGGTCCAGTTCAGCCAGCGCCATTACCAGAACCGTGTCATTCAAGCGGGCGACACGGTGGCGCTGCTGGTCGAAGATTCCGGACCGGGCGGCATGTATACCGAACTCGGCCGCTCTTGCGTGGTCGGCAGGGCCTCTTCGGAGCTTAAAGACGAATTTGCCTTCGCGCTCGAAGCGCGCAAATTCAATCTGACGCTGCTAAAACCTGGCGCGCGCAGTAAGGACGTGTTCGAAGAATACAATGGGTTTATGCGCAAGAGCGGCCGGCCGGAAGAAAGGCGCCTGCATTGCCACGGCCAGGGCTATGACTTGGTGGAGCGTCCGCTCATCCGGCACGACGAGCCCATGAGCATCGAAACACACATGAATATTGTGGTGCATCCAACCTATATCCGGGGCCGCGTGCTATCCTGGGTCTGCGACAATTATCTGATCGGGCCAAACGGTCCCGGCGAACGCCTGCACCGGTTCCCCGAAGTGATCACCGAGTTGAGCTAAGGTCACGCCAGCGGGAACCAGACCGCTCGGGCGCGGCACATTTACCTTAATGCTGACTTTTGTCTGTGCTTTGCACCAAAAAATCCGCAATTGCGCCACCATGTCGTCACCGCGGCTGTGCCCAATGCACGCGACCGGATTAGTTTGATGCGAATTCGCGTCATCGGCGGGCACAGCACAGCAGCAATCCGGGGCAGCGGAGGAATTGTGTCGAGCTTTCGTCTTATTTGCACCGCGACGTTGATCGTCGCGATGGCCGGGTTTGTTGCCGGCGCCGCGGCCGCGCAGAGCGCAATCGCCACAGACCAATCCGGCAAAGCCTATCTCGCGGGATTGCGTCCGCCGCATGAGCAGCACAATCCGGCGCACGCGAAAACGAGCGACAAAAATGGCGCAGCCGGAATCGAAACGCCGGCCAATGGTGGGGGCGAACTCGAAGCCTCATCGGCCGGCGCGCCTTGCCGAGAAAATAAATTCCCGTGTCGCGTGGCCGAGCGCTGAACCTCCCGCAACGGATGAGCGGGCCACCTCGCAAACCGTCCTGCAGTTCGCAACCGAAGACACCGAGCCAGCATCGGCCGCGGCGTCTCGCCGGACGATTCCTGATTCGACCCCTTCGCCGGCAAAAACAGTTCCGTCGCCAAAAATCGCCGCAACAGATGAACGCAACAGCCTTGTCTCAGCTCCTGTCGATAGGCCGTCGCCAGCCGCGAGCACACCCGTGCAGACCGAACGGTTTGAAGCCTCGGCATCGAGCCAGATGCGCGTCATCGTGCCGGCACCCATCGAGGCCCCCGTCATCACATCAACATCTCAAGATCAGCCGCCGGCGGAAAGCAGCTCCTCGACCGCTCAGACGCTGGCAACGCTTGCCGGCGCAATCACTGCCGGCATCGTCGGCTGGTTGATATTCGGCTTTGGGTCATTCCGGACGATCAAGTCCAGACAGTTTTTGATCCCGTCCCCGTTGCCCACTTAGGCCCTTGCGGACAAACTTAAGTCCGGCGGGACAAGAACTCGCCTGATGTCCGAACAAGATAATGCGCGTCGCGCGCCTATGAGCTATATCGCGACAGCGCGCGCCTATTGCCTCGATTTAGCGGCGACGGCGTTTTTGTTTGTTTCGGCCAGCGTCATGGCGGGGCGCGTCTGGCGATTTCCTTTCGATGACGAAATCGCCACGCTTTTGCACATCGAACCCGACGCAGCGCGCGAACTTATCGAGAATTTTCCCGCCACCACCGATGTTCATCCGCCATTTTCGTACCTGATGTTCTACGGCTTGCGCCAGCTCGGATTTTCCGATGCGGCGATGCGGCTCGTCAGCCTGCTGCTCGCCTTCCTGGCGCTAGCGCTTTGTCAAATCCTGGTTTTGACATGGCTTTCGCAGCGCGCCGAGGGCGGAAAGCCGGCATCGCCCACTCGTCTGGTTGGCGTCCTTACATTCGGCTTGATGCCTTTGGCAGTGAGTCAAGGCGATGCGATACGCTGGTACCCTCTATTTGCGGCACTGATCATGTCATTCGTGGTGCTCTACCTCGTACCGCGTCACGAGTGGCATCGCTTGTGGTCGGCCGCCGCACTCGGGCTCGCCGCATCAACCGATTTCTCCGCAGCGCTGATCGTGCCGCCGCTCTTGATCTATCGTCATTTGCTCCAGCGCCGATTTCGTTGGTCGTTCGATCTTGCTTACTGGCTCATTGTGATGGCCGGCGCCGCGGTCGGCTTCTGCTCAGCCTACTGGATATTCACTTACGGGATGATAGCGGTCCGCGGCGAATTCTCCCACGGCGTTGTCCGTTCCGTTTTGACGAATATGCTTGGCTTCTTCGGTGGCAACGCCCTCGGAGTCAGCCAGGCATGGATCGTCATTCTGATAATCATCGTCTTTGCCTTGGCGGCAGTCTCCGAAATCGATCGGCAAAAACCCGGTAAGCCAGTTCATTTCTTATTGCTGCTCCTGAGCGCCCCGGCGTTGATGACGTTGGCGGGTTTCGCAAAGCCCCGCTCATTTTTGTATCTGACGCCGGTGGCCGGGGCACTGATAACGATGTTTTTTGATCGCCAACTGCAGCAAGGGCACGTTCAACGGGCGATCGCTGTGACCGCGATCACGTTCGCTACTTCGGTAGCGGCCATTGCCAATCTGATTTCCGGAACGCACCCCTTCAAGCGCAATTCCATTGTTCCGTATCAGACAATATTTGATTTTATTGATCGCAATGCCAACGGCAGCGCGCTTGTCGTTTCGACCGATCCCGTCGTGCCATGGGTCCTGCGCGGGGCTGAAGACCGCTCCGCCGGTTATTTTTTCGACGTGCGACAATGTCTGGAATCGGGCCGCCGCTATGATTCGATTTTCGTAATCTCTGGACACAGTGATAGATTCAACAGCATTACCCTGATGGACAATTTCCAAGCGCTCGTCGGCGAACTCACAGCGGGCCGGACGAAACGCGCGAGCATGCCGGCCGGTCACCCGCCTGACCGGCGTGCCGCTCGACCCGACAATCTTGACGGTAGATTTTTATCGATAGGCGAAGGGCTGCGCGGCGACCCGCTTATTCGGTCTTTGCCTTGCGCATGACTTCGCTGACGCTTCCGGCGCGCCGTTTGAAGGTATTGAACAGCTCGAACGCCTCTTTCGGCTTCATGTTTTTGTGCACGACGGCCGCGACTGCCGCGATCATCGCCTGTGGCGCTTCTGACTGAAAGATGTTGCGGCCCATGTCGACGCCAGCGGCACCCTGCTGTACCGCATTGTAGGCCATCGTCAGCGCCTCGAGCTCGGGAAGCTTTTTGCCGCCGGCCATCACGATCGGCACCGGACAAGAGGCAGTCACCGTCTCAAAGCCGTCTTCGACAAAATAGGTTTTGACATATTGCGCACCGAGCTCGGCGATGATGCGGCAGGCCAGCCGGAAATATTTGGCATCGCGCACCATGTTTTTGCCGACCGCGGTGATGCCCATGACCGGCACGCCGGCCCGCAGGCCGGCATCGACCAGTCTCGTCATGTTGTGCACCGACCGCGTCTCATGCTCGCCGCCGATGAAGACCTGGATGCCGACTCCGGCCGCGTTTAATCGCACGGCATCATCCATATCCATCGCGATCTGCTCGTCTGAGAGTTCGTCGCGCAGAATGCTCGGCCCGCCGCTGGCGCGCAGCACCATCGGCTTCTGGCACTGTGCCGGAATCACCGACCGCAAGATGCCGCGCGTGCAGAACAAGGCGTCGCAGAACGGCAACAGCGGCACGATGGAAAGGTCGATGCGCTCGAGTCCGCTGGTCGGCCCTTGAAAGTAACCGTGGTCGACGGCCAGCATCACCGTGCGGCCGGAGGCCGGATCGAACACGCGCGCCAGGCGGTTTTTCATGCCCCAGTCGAGCTGATGCGAGCCTTTCAGATAAAAGCCAGGCGTTTCCTGGGGCTGGTCGGGGGCGTAGCGTTGGCCTTCGTGATCGGCTTCCGGCATGGCTGTGTCGTTGGTTGAAGGGAAGGCTTGCAGCGTCACTTTTGATCGGGAGCGGGGCGCCAATAAGGATTCATGGCGCAATAGCCGCGATTGCCGGTGAGCACTGCCGGCGTGCAGTCCTCGATCGTGTCGTATTCGCAATCCCAGCTGAGTGCGTCAGTTCCTTGGTTGGTGACCGCGCACCATCGGGAATCGCCATACATGCCAGCATGGCTGACGCCCGCGTCAAGACCGAGCGCGGCAGCCACGGTGGCGACGGCAAATGTCAGTTTAACGGGAAGGATTTTCACGCGCGGCAGTCTACGGCGGCCACTGTGCGAAAGGCAAACGTGAGGCCGCCAGCGTACCGCGAAATAAATGTCAGCCGAAGACTGCGAAAGATGCTCCCGTGGAGCACTTTCGAACCTTTTTTTGCCTCTTGCTTTGTTCTCTTTTTGTTCTAGTATCAAATTCGGGAAACATACCCGGAATATCGACCCGTATTCAATGCGGAGAAAAGCCGTTAAATGCTTATTCCGTCAGCATTTCCGTCTCTATCCCCGGTCCAAGGCCGAGCCGCCGCTCTAGCCGAATTGCGCCTTTTGCTGTCTCGGCATCCAGGGTGGCCCCAAACCTTACATGCCAAGCTTGCTTTCGATCTTGCCGCACTTGATTGCCATTTGCCGAACGGCGGCCTTACCTGCGGCGCACTCCATGAGGTCGTCCCGGCAACGCAAGCGGCATTCCCCGCCGCTTGCGGTTTTATCGTAGCGGTGCTGGCGCGTTTTGGCGTCAACTTCCCAGATGCGGCGAGAAACCAACAAATCATTTTCGTGATGCCGGACCACGGATCGCGCCAATGCGGTCGTTTATCTGGACATGGCCTCAACGGTCTCGGATTTGATCCGGCCCGCATGATCCTGGTGGAGACGGCGCATCGCCACGACAGTTTATGGGCATTGCTGGAAGCGCTGCGTTCGGGCGCACCGCAAGCCGTCATCGGCATGATCGACAGACTCGATCTGAAGACCAGCCAAAAATTGCATCTCGCCGCCACCGATGCCGGTCTGCCGCTGTTGCTGCTGCGGCCTTCGCAAACGCTGGAATCGAGCGCCGCAGCGACACGTTGGCGGATCGGCGCGGTAGCCGCCGCGCGCGACCGTTTCGGCAGTTACACGCGTCCGCGTTGGCGCCTGCAACTTGAACGCTGCCGTAACGGGCGGCCGGGTGAATGGGTAGTGGAGTACGATCATGTCGCGTATCGTTTCAGTCTGGTTGCCGCGCTGGCCGATCAAACGCCTTCTCGCGGCACAGGCGATCAGCCCCGCCGGCAAGCCAATCGATCCTGAACGGCCGTTCGTCCTTGCTATTCCCGCAACCGGAGGCCTGCGCATCGCCGCCATGAACGAAGCGGCGGAGAATGCCGGGATTATCGTCGGCGATCCGGTGGCCGATGCGCGCGCAAAAGCGGACAGTCTGCAAGTACGCGCCGCGGACAGCGCCGCCGATGATGCCGCGTTGCACCGTCTCGCTTTATGGGCGACGCGCTACACGCCGACCGCCTCGCCATGGACCGAGGAAAACGGCGCCGACGGTTTTTTTCTCGATATCGAAGGCGCCGCGCATCTGTTCGGCGGCGAGGAAAGTCTGCTTGCCGATCTTGCCTGCCGGCTTGACCGGTTCGGATTGCCGGCGCGGCTTGCCATTGCCGATACGCCCGGCATGGCCTGGGCCTTGTCGCATTTTGCCGAGGCTGCGCAATCGATCTTGCCCACGGGCGGCGAAACTGCGGCGCTTTCAGCAATGCCGATCGAGGCACTCCGGCTGTCGGTCGAAACCCGCGCGCTGTTACGCCGGCTCGGTTTCAAATCCGTGGGCGCGCTGTTGGACAAGCCACGGGCGCCATTTGCCGCACGTTTTGCCGACGAATTGCTTCGCCGGCTGGATCAGGCGCGCGGCCGCCGCGATGAGCCGCTTATCCCGGTCACCACGCCGCCGGTTTATCACAGCTTGAATTATTTGCTTGAACCGATTGTCAGCCACCAAGCGATTCTCGCGCGCGCCTGCCGTCTCATGCATCATCTGGTGCATGTGCTCGTACGCGACGAAGCCGGCGCGCGCACGCTGCGGCTGAGCCTCTATGGCGTCGATGGGACGGTAGAGGCGATCGATATCGGATTGACGTCGCCGACGCGCAGCGTGCCGCATGTAGCGCGGCTGATCGATCTTAAACTCGAAGCGCTCGCGGCCATGCGCGATGGCGGTTTCGGTTTCGAGGCCATCGGCCTTGCCGTCACGCGCGCCGAATCCATGCCGGGACGACAAATCGAATTTAATATCTCAGCTGCGCATTCGCCGCCTCAGGATGATGCCGAACGTAGTGCGGCGCTGATCGACGCGCTGCGGTACCGCCTCGGTCCCGATCGAGTGCGGCAGTTCGAAGCCATTCCGCGCCATATTCCCGAATGCGCCGAAACGCTGACTGAGTTTAATGGTGAAAGATCGCACTCCCCTTCCCCTGGAAGGGGGAGGGTTAGGGTGGGGGTCAGGCAAGATGACCCCTCCCCGGATCGCTTAACGCGATCCGACCCTCCCCTTTCAGGGGAGGGAAATTGGTCAATTGAAGAAAAATCACGACCATTGCTGCTGTTGCCGCAAGCCGAGCCGACCGAAGTCACCGCGCTCATTCCCGTAGGGCCACCGCGGCGTTTCCGTTGGCGCGGGGTGACTTACGACATCACTGGCGCGCAAGGTCCGGAACGGATCGCCGATGAATGGTGGCGCGCGCCCTATCCTTCACAAGGAGAAGCCCTCAGCCGCGATTACTACCTCGTCGAAGACGGCGAGGGTCATCGCTTCTGGCTCTACCGCGAAGGCCTTTACGGCCGGGAAACGGCAACGCCGCGCTGGTTCGTGCACGGCCTGTTTGCGTGAGTTTGTTCGCTGAGAATGTAAATGAGTGCCTATGCCGAGCTTGCCGTAACAACTAACTTTTCCTTCCTTCGCGGCGCCTCGCATCCGCAGGAATTGGTGGCGCGCGCCGACGAACTGGGACTGACCGCCATCGGCATCGCCGACCGCAATTCTTTTGCCGGCGTGGGGCGCGCTTATGATGAAGCCAGAAAGCGCAAAATAAAACTGGTGGTCGGCACGCGGCTGGCGACGATCGACGGTTTTGAAGTCTTGACCTATCCGACCGATCGCGCCGCCTATGGCCGGTTGTGCCGTCTGATCACGGCCGGCAATCTCAAAGCAAAGAAAAGCGAATGTCATCTGACCTTCGAGGAAATTCTCAATGCCGCGGAAGGCCAGATTTTCATCGCATTGCCGCCGGGGATTCCGCCTTCACCCTCCCCCGTGGAGCGTAGCGGAACGGACCGCGCGAAGCGCGGTGGAAGGGGCAATTATGAAAACGATCGGAAAACGACGCCCCCTCCCCCATGCTCCGCATGGTCCCCCTCCCCCGCTGCGCGGAGGAGGATGAATACGTTCACCTCCCGTCTCTCCGCTCTAGCCGACGCTGCGCCGGGCCGTACCTTCCTTGCCGGCGTGCATTATCATCGTGGCGACGAACCGCGCCGGCTCGGGCTGTTGGCCGAGCTCGGTGAGCGATGCGGAGCGCCATTGGTCGCGGTCAATGACGTGTTCTATCACGCGCCGGAGCGCCGGCCGCTCCTCGATGTCCTTACCTGCATCCGGGAAAAGTGCACCATCGCTGCAGCCGGCTTGCGGCTGTCGAGCAATGCTGAGCGGCATCTCAAAGCGCCTGCCGAAATGGCGCGGCTGTTCGCCGCCTTTCCCGACGCCATTGCCCGCAGCCTCGCCATCGCCCGATCGTGCAGCTTTTCGCTTGGCGAACTCAAATACGAATATCCCGATGAGCCGGTGCCTCCGGGCAAGACCGCGCAGCAGCATCTGGAAGATCTCACATGGGCAGGCGCGCAGGACCGCTATCCAAAAGATAAATATCCTCATGGCATTCCCGACGATGTCAGGAAACGACTCGAAGACGAACTCGCGCTGATCGGCAAACTCGATTATGCGCGTTACTTCCTCACCGTGCATGATGTCGTTTCCTTCGCGCGCTCCCAGGAGAAGGAAATCCTGTGCCAAGGACGCGGTTCGGCGGCCAATAGCGCGGTCTGCTTTTGCCTCGGCATTACTTCCGTCAATCCGGACAAGAGCGATCTCTTGTTCGCCCGCTTCATTTCGGAAAATCGCGGCGAGCCGCCCGATATCGATGTCGATTTCGAGCACGAGCGGCGCGAAGAGGTCATTCAATATATTTACCGGCGTTATGGTCGCCATCGCGCGGCGATCTGCGCCACCGTGGTGCATTACCGCTCCCGCCGCGCCATCCGCGAAGTCGGCAAAGCCTTGGGGCTAACCGAAGACGTGACCGCCGCCTTGGCCAAGACGGTATGGGGTTACGGCGACGGCTATCCCGACGACCACATCCGCCAAGCCGGCCTCGATCCGTCAAATCCGGCGATCCAGCAGGCCGTCGCGATCGCCGACGCGCTGATCGGTTTTCCGCGCCACCTGTCGCAGCATGTCGGCGGATTCGTGCTTACGCGCGCGCCGCTCGATGAGACGGTGCCGATCGGCAATGCCGCGATGGACGATCGCACCTTCATCGAATGGGATAAAGACGACATCGATACGCTCGGGCTGATGAAAGTCGATGTGCTGGCGCTCGGCATGCTGAGCTGCGTGCGGCGCGGACTTGATTTCTTGAAAATCCATTACGGGCTCGATTATTCGCTCGCCACGCTGCCGCAGGACGATCCCGCGGTCTACCAAATGCTGTCGCGCGCCGACTCGGTCGGCGTGTTCCAGGTCGAAAGCCGCGCGCAGATGTCGATGCTGCCGCGATTGAAGCCGCAATGTTTTTACGACCTCGTCATCGAGGTCGCGATCGTGCGGCCAGGACCGATCCAGGGCGACATGGTGCACCCCTATCTGCGGCGCCGCGACGGGATCGAGAAAGAACACTATCCCTCCCCCTCTCCTGACCATGGATCGCCGGACGAATTGAAAAACGTTCTCAAGCGCACGCTTGGCGTGCCGCTGTTTCAGGAACAGGCGATGCAGATCGCGATCACGGCGGCGAAATTCACGCCCGACGAATCAGATGGGCTGCGCCGCGCCATGGCCACGTTCCGCCACACCGGCAACGTTCATCTATTTCGCGACAAATTCATTAACGGCATGGTCGCGCGTGGCTATGAGCGCGATTTCGCCGAACATTGCTTCGGCCAGATCGAAGGTTTCGGCGAATATGGCTTTCCCGAAAGTCACGCCGCGAGTTTTGCGCTTCTGGTCTATGCCTCGGCCTTCATCAAATGCCGCTATCCCGATGTGTTCTGCGCCGCCATCCTCAACAGTCAGCCAATGGGCTTTTATCAACCGGCGCAGCTGGTGCGCGACGCGCGCCAGCACGACGTGGAAGTCCGCCCCGTCGACGTCAATTGCAGCGACTGGGATTGTACGCTCGAGCCGACACCCGCGTCCGCGAGCGGAGAAGGAACCGGTCATGCCGTACGACTCGGTTTTCGCCTCATTGGGGGTCTTGCCGAACCGGAACTGAAAAAGCTGACCGCGGCGCGCGGCAATGGTTTTTCCTCGATCGAGCGGCTCGCCGCGATCGCCGGCATTTCGCGTTTCACCATCGAGCGGCTGGCCGAGGCGGACGCATTTCGTTCGCTCGGGCTAGATCGGCGCGCTGCATTATGGGCGGCGCGGCGGCTCGATACGATCGGCGTTCGCCGCCCAAATCGAGACAACAGCAAACTTGGCGACGCCAAGACCGAAGACGCGCTGCCGTTTTTGACGCCGTATCTTGGCGATGAATTTTTCCCCGAACCGGAGGTCGCGCTGCCGGAGATGCCGCTGTGCGAGCACGTCGTCGAGGACTATGTGACGACCGGGCTGTCGCTGAAGCAACATCCGGTTCACTTCTTCCGCGAGCGGCTTCTCACGCTCGGTGCAATCCGCAACGCGCAGCTTCGTGACGAGGCATTGTCGCAGGATTCAATCGTCACTGTTGCCGGCCTGGTTTTGGTGCGTCAGCGTCCTGGCACTTCGAAAGGTGTTGTGTTCATGACGCTCGAAGATGAAACCGACATCGCCAATGTCATCGTCTGGCCGAAAGTCTTTGAACGAACCCGCCGCACGGTGATGACGTCGCGGTTTCTTGCCGTGCGCGGCCGCCTGCAACGCGCCGGTCTCGTCATCCATGTCGTTGCGGAAAGCTTCACCGATCTTTCAACGCAATTGCCTTGGCTGCGCGATGGCGATCTGTTCTCGCCGAAATTTTCCGGACACCCGCAGCAGCAACCCGATCCGCTGTCGCTGCACAGCCGCGATTTTCATTGAACCCACCAGGAGTCGATCATGAGTGGCCGCGCCAAGCTTCCTGATGACGTCTCCGAAATCAAACTCGACCTGAAAATCGACTTCGATCAGATCGGCAACTATCAACCGCGCTGGAATGCAGCGCCGACATCGAAGCTTCCTGTCGTCGTCTCCGCTGCCAGCAGCCGCATTCTCACCCTGATGCGCTGGGCCTTATCCCGTCCTGGGCGAAGGACCCCAAGATCGGCTATTCGACCTTCAATGCCCGCGCCGAAAGCCTCACGACGCGCGCCGCGTTCCGCGGCGCTTGGCAGGCCGGACGCCGCTGTCTTGTCCTCGCCGACGGCTATTACGAGTGGCGCGATACCGACAAGCAGCCGTTCGCGGTGGCGCTTGCCAACCGCGGCCCAATGACGATGGCCGGATTATGGGACGAGTGGCGATCGCCGGCGGGCGAGACGATCAAATCCTTCGCCATCATCACCACGACCGCGAACGCGCTGCTGGCGCCGCTGCATGACCGCATGCCGGT
>Ga0207693_10001512_pt1 | contig 20535 bp, 21 predicted proteins | sample LARL81metaG_FD_184347 | JGI IMG/M metagenome (GOLD analysis project Ga0207693, IMG submission 184347) | Corn, switchgrass and miscanthus rhizosphere microbial communities from Kellogg Biological Station, Michigan, USA - LAR L8-1 metaG... | ecosystem: Host-associated > Plants > Roots >... | reverse complement strand
CGCTGGGCGCCGCTGCGGTCATCGGGCGTCTCGACCAGGGTGGTGCCGTCGGGCAGGTGGCGGCCCGGGCGCACCGCGGCGCTGACCGCCTCGACATAGCAGCGGGTTTCCGGGTCGATGAATCCCGATAGCCGCGACATCCCGTCGCGTCCCTGCTGGCCCAGTGTTACTCCGCGCCGCCGCGCCCGGTCGGCCTCGTCGTAATCACCGTCGGGGTTGAAGATCTCCTCGATACGGCGGGCGACGGCCTTGACGATCTCGGCGTCGCTTTTGCTCGCCTGGCGGAGCAGGCTGGCCTGCACGTCGTCGCGATCCATCGGCGAGACGCAGGACGGCAGGGTGTCGAGGGCCCGACAGATCACCCGCAGATGATCCTCGCCGATCGTGCCGGCCTCCAGCGCGGCGGCCACCAGCGGCAACTCCGGGGCCAATGCCGGCCCGGTCAGTTGGCGGCGCGGCTGGATGCGCGCGGCCACTCTCATCCGGCGTTTGGCCTCGCTGGGCGCGATCCGCAGCCGCGCCGCCAAACTGTTCACCACCATCGGTGCCATCGCGGTCTCGTCGGGCGGGTCGGCGATCTGACCGAACATCCGGTACATCAGAGCGCGGTTGGTGCGCTCCTGGGTCTCCCATCGTTCGGCAAGTTCCACCCGAAACGCGGTGCCCACCCCATCAGAGGACAACGCGCGCATCTCGGCGTGGGCAGCGTCAACCTGATCCGACAGCGCGCGAAACCGCTCGCGCGCCGCCTCACCGGTGACGAATTCGCCCATACCCCAACGCTATCGAACACACATGCCAAACATCGACGGCCAGCCTTGAACCTGGGGACGAAAACGCATCTGGGGACAACCCGCCGCCAACACCGCACTATGTCGGAGCCCGATGGTAGGCGCCTACGCCGCGCACGGAATGATCGCGGCGAGCGACGTGCCGACCCCGGCCGGGCTGTTGACCCGCAGATGGCCACCGACCGCTTCCACGCGGTCGACCAGTCCGATCAGACCTGATCCGTTCGCCGGGTCGGCGCCACCCGCTCCGTCGTCCTTGATCATCAGGTCGAGGTGCCCGTCGACGACCTGCACACTCACCTTGACCTCAGCCGCGTGCGCATGCCGCGCTACATTTGTAAGCGCTTCTGCCACAACGTAATAGGCGGCGACCTCCACTCGGTCTGGCAGCCGGCCGGGGACGTCGACATCGAGGTCGACGGGTACCACGGAGCGGCACGCCAGCGATCGCAGCGCGGGGCCGAGCCCACCCTTGGACAGGATCGCAGGATGAATGCCGCGAGAAATCGCGCGCAACTCCTCGGAGACATCACCGAGGCCTTGCACGATGTCACTGAGCTGATCCCTGATCGCATCCTGCCCCACGGGCAACGACAGCTCGGTCATGCGGGCCTTCAGGGCGAGGGAAACCAGGCGCTGCTGCGCCCCGTCGTGCAGATCCCGCTCGAGACGCCTACGGGCGTCGTCGGCAGCTGTCACGATTCTCGTCCGGGATGCGGTGAGGTCGGACCGAGCTTGCGCGTTCGCGATGGCCATGGCCACCAGCTCGGCGAAGTCGGTCAGGCGCGCCTCGGTGTCGGGTGGAAACGGTTGAGTGCGATAGAAACTCACCACGGCCACGCCCCACTCCCTGCCGTCGACGACGATCGGGGTGACCCGGCCCTCACGCAACACCCGCGTCGCGACATTGTCGCCGTTACGCAAGAAGTGTTCGCCGACCGACATCCGTTGCCCGCCGGATTCGTCATGCACCGCAACCAGCACGGCCGTGCCATCTGTCTCATAGCGGAACAGTGCGGCGTGTTGAACGCGCAGCGCACGCGCCAATTCCTTTGTCACGGTTGAGAACACATCAGCCGGCGGAACACCCTGCGCGACCACGGTCGCGACGCGTCGCAGCGCCGCCTGCCGATCGGCTGCCAGCTCGGCGTCTGCCGCCCTGGCTCGGGCGACCCCGGCCAGCGTGTTCGCCATCAACGTGATGACAAGGAACACGCCGATCACCACCCAGTTGCGCAGGTCGGTCGGATCGAAGGCGTCGTTCGGCCAGTTACGGAAATACCCGAAGCCCAACGCACTCACCACAGAGGTCACCGCGGCCAGGCCGGTCCCCCACCCGATTGCGACAACCAACGCACCGAGTAGATACACCACACCGAAGGTGTCCATCGGCGCAAGGCTCCTGAGCACCACCACCACCAGCGTCTCGGCGGAGATCGCCGCGGCCGCGACCAGCAGCCCCAGCCACATCGGCGGCGCTGTTGGGCGCACCAGTGTGGACAGCACGCGGCTGCCCGTATGCTGCCACCGGTTCTGATCGACCCCGCCGGGCCCGCGCGTGGTCACACACCTGGATAACTCCCGCTGCTGCCGGACACCTGAGCAAGGGCTGTCAGGCCGCTGAGACGGCTGTCAAGTGCTGCTAGCGGTAATCGCGAATTGCCGCCAGCGTCGAAGACGCGCACGGCAGCAGCCGCAATCCTATGTAGACATGGACACCAGCACCGGCACAAGCCTGGTCCGCCATGTGGTCGTGACCGTCCTTCTCGCTGCGACCGCGGTGGTGGTCGCCTGGAACGTCCTGTTCACCGGCGCCGGCATGGGGGTTAACCGGTATACGCCGGGTCAGGTTTTCAGCACCCCCGTTAGGGGGGCAGCCGTGCAGACAGACCCACGGCCCATCACGAGAGTTGCGTACATACAACAAGATCCGTTGCAACCAGGAGTGCCGAATGCAAAGTAGCACCGCAACACCGGAGTTCGACACGATCCGTCATACAGAGTTGGCCGCGCGATTCCAGCGTGACGCGGTCCCGTTGCTCGACGGGTTCTACCCACAGGCGATGAAGATGACCCGCAACCCTACAGAGGCCGAGGACCTGCTCCAGGAGACCGCAGCGAAGGCGTTCGCCGGGTTCCACGGGTTTCGCGACGGCACCAACCTCGGCGGCTGGTTGTACCGGATCCTGCTCAACACCCACATCAGCGGCTACCGCAAACAACAGCGACGGCCGGTGCAGTGGCTGACCGACGAGATCACCGACAGCCAACTGCTCGCCGAGGCCCGGCACTCGTCGATCGGGCTGCGCTCCGCGGAGGACCAGGTGTTGGACCAGCTGGGCGACAACGACGTCAGGGATGCAATGCGGCAGCTGCCCGAAAAACTGCGCACCGCGGTCTATTACGCCGATATCGAGGGCCGTCGGTTCAAGGAGATCGCCGAGCTGACCAATGCCCCGATAGGGACGGTGATGTCGCGGCTGCATCGCGGGCGGCATCGGCTGCGCGGCCTGCTTGCCGAAGTGGCCATGGAGCGTGGCTACGGCCTGACCGACGTCGCCTGATCACCGCGGCGGGTCGCCACGCCAGGAGAAGCTGTTCACGTATTTGCCCATGTCCAAGGCGATTTGGAGATTCGCTCCCGACGGCTTACCGCTGCCGAAGTCCGGGCCGAACGGACGGAACGGACCCACCGCGGCGGCAACCAACGCCAGGTCGTTCTTGACCGCCACCATCACCAATACGCGCATCTTCATGTAGCTGCTGTTGGCACCCTGTGGCCAGCAGTCGGCGGCCTCGCCATAGCCGGGCTGGTACCCGACCATCGCATTGGGGATCTTGTATGCCGTGCGGGCATCCGGAAACGTCCGGCTGATCAAGCTTTTGGCGATCTCTTCCGGTGATCGGTTCGCAGCAGGCTCGCTCATCAACTGCAGCGTGCCGCCGTCGCCGGCCTGCAGATCCGCCGTCACCCCATTGGGTTTGGTGGTGATCTTGTACGCCGACCCCTCTGCGGGATACGACACCGAGAACGCGCCGTCGGGCGCGGTGAATCGGGGGTTGGTCTCGACCGGTGTGCCCGTTGGCGGTCGCCCGCAGTTTGGCGGGCACATATAGCGGGCCGGGGGCTTGCTGATCAACATCGTGACACCGACCAGCGCCAGGGCTACCACCGCGATCGCGCTGAACCAGATCAGCAGTACGCGGGCACGCGAGTGTTGCACCGGCGGAGCGACATACGTCCCTTGCGGCACGGCATAGCCGGGGAAGTAGTCGGGTGTCATCGTGGTCATGACCCGTGGGGCTCCTGGTCGCTGCGCACCGGGCGGATGTCACGTCTCGCCGTGCGTGACGAACGCGACGACGCCCGCGTCGCGACACCGCACGCGGGGCAGAACGCCATGTCCGGAACGACATGTCCACAGTGCGGGCACAGCAGTGGCTCGTCAGACTGAATCTCGTCGTGCGCTTCGTGCAGCAACGCCAGCTGCAGCCCGACGCGCAGCAGAAACAGCGCCACCAGGGCCAGGGCCAGATACAGCGCCAGCATCAGCACTTGCGGGAAGTGGGCGACGTCGATCAAACCGAGGCCCAGGTACACCGCGAGCACCGCCACCGCGAACGACACCAACAGCGCACGCACCACACCGGGACGCTGCTTTTCCTTGCTCGGCGGACGTTTGAACCACAGTGCGGCACCGATCAATCCGCCCGCCGCCGCCGCGGTAAGCGGCACCGCCACTCCCCTGATGCCTGCCTCGACGATCAGGCTGTCCATCGGTCGCTTGCTCACCACGCCGGTGCCGAATTGCGGGGCCAACCGCGTCAGCGTCGCGGCCGCGGTGAACGACAGCGCGCCGAGAGCCCCAATCATGAAGCCGTCCAATGCCTCCCGTGTGGGTGGCCTCAGCAGCCGAACGATCACCGCGGGCATCAGCATGAGGATCACCCCGCCCAGCGGGATGCCAATACCCATGCGCAACATGCGCGCCCCAACGATGCCCGCGCCCAACGCAATTCCGTACGACCGGGCCATCATCCCGCCCGTCAACAGCACCCACCCGACCCCCAGCCCGATGCCCAGCGCCGCGGTGAGCGCCCATGTCCGCGGGGGGATGTCGGCGAACCCGTCGGATTCGCGCACATAGAGCATGAACAGGAACGGGAAGCCCAGCGCGGCGACCGTGACGAGCGCGGCGGGCAACCGCAGCACCGCGAACGCGACCAGCGCTATGAGCACCACCGCAAGCCCTGCCCGGAACACGATGCGCGACCGTGGCGGCAGATGCGGGAACAGCGAACTGGTCAACGACGGCTGCAGCAGGTGCTCGCCCGGCGCGGCGCCGAAGTCGCGGATGCGCAGCCAGTCGGGGCCTTCACCCGGACGCGGGGTGAGGTGGCATCCGCACAGCCCGCAGTACTCGCCCGCCGGCACATCCACCTGGCAGATCCGGCATTCGGCGGTAGGGACTTGTTCGTCGTTCGTGCTCATCACGTCGCCTTCTGAATAACGAGCAGGTTGCGCACCAGGTTATCGATGTCGGGTGTGCCGAGCCCGGTGACCAGGTCGTAGCCGGGACCCGCAGTGTCGACGGCGTTCCCGCCGAGCGTGACGTCGCGAAACCCGGGCAGCGGTGCACCGGCGGCGATGCGATACAGCATCGGGTTGAGGTCACCGAGGGCACGCCCGCCGTTGGCGAGCAGATACTGATTCATCACCGCCGCCAAGCCTGCCCAGATCGGCGCGGACTGGGACGTGCCGCCGCCGACCAGTTCTTGTTGATTGAACACGATCCGCACGCCGGTGAACGGGTCGGCGACCGCCGCGACATCGGGTGTCAGCCGACGCGTCGGGTCCTTGTCGGGCATCACCGCGCGCTGCCATTGCGGACGGTCGAACAACGACGACACCCCGCCGCCGGTGCCCTGCGACAGCGGAACGTCGAACCAGGCCTGCTCGGCCTGCCAGACGCCGTTGGCGTCGGTCGACAGCGTGGTGCCGCCGACGTCGACCATCTCGGGCAGCGACGCCACCGAGTCCAGCCCGACGTCGCTGGCGCCCGGCGGCGACGACCAGTCCTCACCGCCCTTGCACTCCAAGCCGGCGAGGTCACCGCTGGCGTTGAACGCCGCCGTGCCGTGCGAGTGCGCGGTCGCCAGCGCCGAGCGGACCGGTGCCAGATCGGCCGCGGTGATCAGCTTGTCGCAGCCCCAGCCGATCGAGAAGCTCCACACCGCCCCGGGAAACTGCCGGTCCGCGTCCTCGAGCATCTGCCCGATCTTCTCGTAGCCGCCGTCGCCTTCCGCGGTGGAACGGGCATTCCAGACGACCTTTTGCGCATCGGGCGCCACCGCGTGGGCGACCTCGAGGTCCATCGTGGTCTCACCGCGCGCTTCGCTCGGCTGTCCGCCCACCACGGTCGGGGTGAACTTGGGCAGTTTGTAGGTGGTGGCGAAGGTGTCGAGGTCGGCCTGCTCGAAGCCGTCGAACGCGAAGAAGACGATCGTGCTGCCCTTGCCGGTGTAGCCGCCTGCGGCCAACTTGTTGGCGTTGTAGGTGGTCAGCAGGTCGCCGGGGGTCAGCCCTCTGTCCGGCACATCCAGCGGCAGGATCGACGGCCGCGACGTGTGGTGCGGTGTGTAGCCAAGGATCCTGCCGAACTCGGCGACCTCGCCGCGCAGCGATTCGGGGATCGACGGCTGCTGCGGCGACGCGTAGAACACCTGACCGCGCTGGCCCTTGTAGTCGTGCACCTCGACATCGAATGCCTTCGCCACGTTCTCGGCGGCGCCCTCGACGACGGCCCATGCTTCGCCCGGTCGCCAGCGCACCGCCAGCCCGTTGTCTTCGGCCCATTCGAACAGCGCTTCGGGCCGGCTCGAATCGCGCAGCGCGGCGGTCAGCTGCGTGTCGGCCCGATGCGACGGCCCGAGGTCGGTCGAGCTGGCCAGCAGGTACGAGTACGGTCCGCCGATCAGACCCGCATTACCGGACACCGAGGGTCGCAGGTCGGAGACGAGCACGAACACCCCGACGGCGATGAGCGCCAGCGTGCTGAAATGCCGGGCTACCACAACCGCCAGCGTACGTGCGGGCTGGCGCGATGCGGTCCTAGTTATCGCCAGGGGGCGCGGTCGGAGCCGGCGGCGCCTTCACCGGCGGCGTGAACAGGTTGCCGCCGGTCGGGTTGAGCGACTTCTCCGTCGGCGCGACCGGAGGCGGCGCAGGCGTGGCCGGCGACGTCGTGGTCGTGGTGGTAGTGGTGGTCGTCGTTTCCGGCGCCTTCTGTTCTTCCTTGGCGCACGAGGCGGTCAAGCCCACCATCGTCACAACCGCAGCACCACCGACAAGCGCCGCGACACGGCGAGCCATCAGACCCATGATTTCCTTCCTAACTTCCAAAGCCCTGTGCCTGCTGTTTTGAAGATCAATTCAGCCAACCGGCACTCTACTCAAATGTTTTAGCAGGCGCACAGCGATTGCGCAGGCGCTCCCCAGGCGAAGGGTTAAACAGCGCCACAACGGGCTACACCGCCATTGTCGCTCGTATCACCGTGCCCGCGAGGTGGTCGCCGTGTATCAACAGATTCTCGACCCGGTAGCGCATTCCCTGGCGTGGAGCTCCCTGATTGCAGCGCTGCCACTGCTATTGCTGTTCGTGATGCTCGGTGTGCTGCGGGTGACCGCGTGGGTGGCCTCGCTGGTGTCGCTGGCGCTGGCGATCGTGCTCGCGATCCTGGTGTACGGGATGCCGCTCGGTCAGACCCTGCTTGCCGGGACGGAAGGCGCGGCCTTCGGGTTCTTCCCGATCCTGTGGATCGTGATCAACGCGATCTGGGTCTATCAAATGACCGTTGAGACAGGGCATTTCGATGTCTTGAGACGCTCGTTCGCTCGAGTCAGTGACGACCAGCGGATACAGGCGGTCATCATCGCATTCTCGTTCGGCGCACTGCTGGAGGCGCTGGCAGGATTCGGCACACCGGTCGCGGTGACGTCGGTGATGCTGATGGCGCTCGGCTTCCGGCCGATCAAGGCGGCAGCCCTCGCGCTGACCGCCAACACCGCGCCCGTCGCCTTCGGGGCGATGGCCACCCCGATCCTGACGCTGGGCAAGGTGACCGAGCTGCCGAGCGACACGCTCGGGGCGATGGTGGGCCGGCAGACTCCGATCCTGGCGCTATTCGTGCCGTTGGCGCTGGTCGCGATCGTCGACGGGTGGCGCGGCCTCCGGGAAACCTGGCCGGTGGCGCTGGTCTGCGGCGTCGTCTTCGCGATCGGGCAGTACGCGACCTCCAACTTCATCTCGGTGCCGCTGGCCGACGTGGTCGCCTCGCTGCTGTCGGCCGCGGCGGTGGTCGGGATGGTGCGCGTCTGGCATCCGCGCCGCGAGCCGGCGCCCGCTGTCATCGCGGGCGGTGCTGCCGACAAGCCAACTGAAGATTTCGCGCAGCGGGTCGCCAAGCCCGACGATCGCTCCGAGGTCGCGCGCGCCTACGCCCCGTACGCGATCATCATCGCGGTCTTCGTGATCTGTCAGATTACCGCGGTCAAGAATCTGCTCGACAAGGCGACCTTCAAATTCCATTGGCCTGGGCTGCACATCGTCAGTCCCAAGGGAAAGCCCGTGTCGCTGACCGAGTTCACACTGAACTTGCTGACCACGCCGGGCACTCAGATGCTCGTCGCGGGCGTGCTCACGATGATCGTGCTCAAGTTGTCGGTGCCTCGCGCGGTCAAGGCGTACGGCATCACGCTGGTCCAGCTGCGGTTCGCGATCGTGACCGTGATGGTAGTGCTGGCGCTGGCGTTCGTGATGAACCTGTCGGGCCAGACGATCACGCTCGGCACGTGGATGGCAGGGGCCGGCGGGGCGTTCGCGTTGCTGTCGCCGGTGCTCGGCTGGCTGGGCGTCGCCGTCACCGGTTCGGACACGTCGGCTAACTCGCTGTTCGGCGCCCTTCAGGTGACCGCCGCCAACCAGGCCGGGCTGTCCGATGTACTGATGGCCGCAACGAACAGCTCGGGCGGAGTGCTCGGCAAGATGATCTCGCCGCAGAACCTCGCGATCGCGGCGGCCGCGGTCGGCATGAACGGCAAGGAAGGCGACATCTTCCGCCGCGTCGTCGTGTGGAGCGTGGCGTTCCTGGCGCTGCTGTGCGTACTGTCGGCGCTACAGGCGTCTGTGCTGTCCTGGATGGTGCCCTGATCCCGGCTGACGGAACCTGCTGTCGGCCAAGCTATTTCGAGTTCGTCTGGACCGCGGTCAGCGCCTCGTCCAGCGTGGGGTACAGCTCGAAGATCTGGTCGAGGCCGGTCAGCTGAATCGGACGGCTTGTCGCGGCACTGTTCGCGACGACCGCGAACTGCGCCGACTGGCTGACGTTGTTGTGCGCCGCCACCAGGGCCTGAAGGCCTGCCGAGGCAAGGAACCCGACCTCGGACAGGTCGATCACCAGACCCGTCGGCTTGGGTATCAGCGCTTCGTCGATCGCGGCTTCCAGCGCCGAGACCGTGGCCAGATCGATATCACCATCGACCCGTAGCACCGCGATCCCGTTCTGGTAGGCGAGCGCCGTGGCGATCGCTTCCTGGTCGGGCATGCTCAGAGCCTAGTCGGCGATCGCGGTCGGAGATTGGTTACTTAGCCGCTTCCGCGTCCGGCGCTGGCGCTAATGTCGGCATAGGACTCGTGCACTTCCACTGAGCGCGAGTGAAGTTGGGAGGCCGAATGTCTGAATCGACGACAGATTTCCCGATCAGTGCCGCCACACCCGCCGTCGAACTCGTCGGCGAGGGCCTGCTGCCCCAACTCGTCCATCATCTACGCCAAAACCGCACCGCTTTGCGTGAGGAATGGGCGCGACGGATCACCGAGGCCGAACTGCTGACCGCGATGTCGCCGGAGGAGATTTTCTCCGAGGCGACCACGGTGTATGACAGCTACGTCGAGGTACTGGAGACCGGTAGCGTCGAGGCGCTGCAGGACTACGCCCGCGACCTGTCGGAACGCATCATCCCGCGAGGCGTCGAGACCGACGAGGTGGTCGGGATCGTGCTGCTTCTGCGCGACGTGTTGGCACGCTCCCTGTTCGAGAAGTACCAAACCGACTTCGACCTGCTGAATCGGGTGCTCGACGCCTACGAGCCCGCAGCCAACCGCATCGCGAACACCGTGGCCGTCGGCTTCGTGCAGGAACGCGAGCGCATCATCCGCCAGCAGCAGGAGGCCATCCGCGAGCTGTCCACACCCGTGCTTCAGGTGCGCGAACAGTTGTTGATCCTGCCGATCATCGGCGTGCTGGACAGCCAGCGCGCCCGCCAGGTCACCGAGCAGCTGCTGCGGGCCATCCGCGCCAATCGCGCCAAGGTGGTCGTCATCGACATCACCGGTGTGCCCACCATCGACTCCACCGTGGCCAATCACCTGGTGCAGACGGTCGACGCGTCGGGCCTGATGGGTGCGAGCGTGATCATCACCGGCCTGTCCTCCGACATCGCGCTGACCCTGGTGACCATCGGGCTCGACCTGTCCAAGATGAACGCCGTCGGCGACCTTCAGGGCGGCATCGAAGAGGCCGAACGACTTCTCGGCTACGAAGTCACCCGCACCGGCGAACAGAACGGATGAACCGCGCTATCGCGACCTTCTCATGCCAGTACCCATTCTGAAACAGGGCACCATCCTCATTGCCTCCGTGCAGGCCGCGCTCACCGACTCCGACGCCGAGCGCTTACGCCACGATCTGATGGAACGGGTGAGCCGCTACCGCGCCCACGGCATCATCGTGGACGTCACCGCGATCGACGTGATGGATTCATTCGCCGCCCGGTCGATACGCACGATCGCCCACATGACCCGGTTGCGCGGCGCGGACACCGTGATCGTCGGGTTGCAGCCGGAGGTGGCCTTCGCGATGGTGCAACTCGGGCTGGTGTTCGACGACATGTACACGGCGCTGGACCTCGAAGAAGGTCTTGCGCTGCTGAATCGGCAGCTCGAATCGAGGAAGCCGGCGAATGGGCGCGACGGTGGCGGCTGACTTCGTAGTTGACGTCAACAACTCCGACGACATCGTCACAGCCCGCCAGGCCGGGCACGAACTGGCCCGTCAGCTCGGCTTCTCGCTGACCGATGTCACGATGATCGCGACGGCTATCTCCGAAATCGCCCGCAACATCACCAGTTACGCCGGGCGGGGCGAGGTTCGGGTAGGAGTTCAGTACCGCGACGGCCGACAGGCCCTTGTGGTCCGCGCCGAGGACGACGGCCCCGGCATCGCCGACATTGAGCGCGCGCTCGAGGACGGCTACTCGACAGGACGCGGGCTCGGCCTTGGCCTGCCTGGTGCGCGACGATTGATGGACCGGTTGGTTGTGGAATCGTCTCCCGGCAAAGGCACGATCGTCGAGATGTGGAAATGGATTCCGCCCCGTGCGTAGAAGTGGGTGGATCGGACCGATCGAGTGGGCCGCGGCGCGTCGCCCCGTACCCGGCGAGGAGGTGTGCGGCGACTTTCCGATCGCCGTCGACGTCGGCGGCACCGCCGCGCTATTCGGTGTGGCGGACGGACTGGGTCACGGCAAGGCGGCCGAGACCGCGGCGCTGCGCGCCGACGAAGTCGTAAACCGTCACCGCGCCGAGCCCCTCGACGTGCTGCTGCAGCTGTGCCATCGGGGCCTGGCCGACACAAGGGGGGCCACAGTCACATTGGCCCGCATCGACTTCGAAACCGACACACTGAGCTGGATCGGAATCGGCAACGTCACCGCCGACCTTGTCGCCAAGAGCCCTGGCGGTGTCCAGATCCGGGCGTCTGCACTGCTGTCCGGCGGCATCGTGGGCTACCGCATCCCGCACGCGCTGGCCACGCATCAGGTTTCGATCGGCCCGGGTGACCTGCTTGTCATCGCGACCGACGGCATCCTCGAAGACCACGTTCAGGGCATCGACTTCGCCGCACCCGCCATGGCGATCGCCGAACACATCCTCAACGCCTACGGCAGGGAATCCGACGACGCGCTGGTGCTCGCCGCGCGTCACCGCGGCGTTTCGTCATGACCACCCGAAGACGACCGCGAGTGAGGATCGCAGCGAGGTACGAGCGAGGACCGGAGCGAGCGGGAGTCGAGGCATGACCACCCGAAGACGACCGCGAGTGAGGATCGCAGCGAGGTACGAGCGAGGACCGGAGCGAGCGGGAGTCGAGGCATGACCATTGCCGCCGACTTCCACGCCCAGTACGTCGCCGCATTGCGGGCCTACCTGGCGGCGCAGGGCGAGGACACCCTGTCGGTCGGGCATGAGCTCGGCCGCCGCGCCCTGCAGGAACAGATCAGCATGCTGGACATCGTCGAGAACCACCACCGGGTGGTCGACGGGCCGGACACCGGCGTCGCGCTGCAGTTTCTGCTGCAGACGCTGGCGGCACTCGACGTGGCAACGCGCGGATTCATTGACGGCACAAGACGATACGAACAACAGCGGGCCCGCGCCGACGATCTCGCCGTCCGTGACGAATTCCGCACCGCACTGGTGAATTCGCTGCAGGAGGGCTTCTTCGTCGCCGACCGCAACGGTGCGGTCATCGAGATCAACGACGCGTTCGCCGACATCACCGGCTACGGCCCCGAGGGTCTGCCCTACGCGTGGCCGCACCCGTGGATCGCCGACGACGACGGGTCCAATGCGCGACTGGGCCGACTGCTCGCGCAGGGCACCCTGGAGGGGGAGGCGGCGATCCGGCACCGAGACGGCCGCGTCGTGTGGGTGGGGACGAGCGTGAACGCGGTCACGTCGCCGAACGCCGACGAGGACACCTACGTCGGAACCATTCGCGACATCACTGCCGCGCGGGCCGCCGCCGAACGCGAGCGTGCGGTCGCGCGCCTCGCCACGGCCGTCAGCGTGGCCAAGGACGTCGACGAGGTGCTGACGGCGACACTCGACGAGTGCCGCACCACGCTCGACGTCGGGCGAGTCGCCGCCGTCGTGTGGCCGACGGACGAGGATGACCCCACCGTCCACCTTGCGGGCACGTCGCCTGCGCCGCCGTGGCATGACCTCGAGCCACCGCTGCGCCGGTCACTCGAGGACGCCCGCGCGTGGTTGCCTCTCACCGTCGAGCCGGTCGGATGGGCAACCGAAACCGACACCGCAAACGGCATCGTGGCCACACTCTCGCGGGACGTCACGATGTGGCTCGAGTTCGGTGAACCCCGCAGGGTCGGCATCGAGGACCGGCAGCTCGTCATCGCCCTTGTCGGACACCTCAGCCTCGCGATGCAGCATCTCCGCCAGTTCGAGCTCGCCCGTGACACATCGTTGACGCTTCAGCGCTCGATGCTCGCACCTACCGAACTGCCCGCGGGCTTCGCTGTGCGGTATGAGCCTGCGGTGTCGCCGCTGGAGATCGGCGGCGACTGGTACGACGTGTTGCCCACCGATGACGACCACATCGGCATCATCGTTGGCGACTGTGTCGGTCGCGGGCTTTCCGCGGCGGCGGTGATGGGTCAGCTCCGAAGCTCGGCGCGTGCGCTGCTGCTCACCGGCGTGTCGCCTGCGAGGTTGCTCGAACACCTCGATTCGGTGGCGGCCTTCATTCCAGATGCGTTCTGCACCACGGTATTCGTCGCCATCCTCGACCCCCGGGCCGAATCGCTGTCCTACAGCAGCGCCGGACACGTCCCCGCGGTGATCACCGCACCCGATTCGCAACCGCGGTTCTTGACGGATGCGCGGTCGGTGCCGCTGGCCGTGCACAGAGACGAGCCACGCCCACAGTCCGCTGCGGCACTGACCTGTGGTTCGACCCTGCTGCTCTACACCGACGGCCTTGTCGAACGGCGGGGCGAAGCGATCGACGAGGGTATCGCTCGTGTCGCAGAGGTGATGGCGCACACCATGAATGTGCCCGTCGACGCGGTCGCCGACGCAATGCTCGAGAAATTGGCCCCCGCCCGCGGTTACGACGACGATGTCGCGATCGTGCTGTACCGCCATCCGGGTGCGGCTCTCGCCATTGAAAACGAAGCGATCCCGGTGCGGTTGACCGACTTGCGACACCATCTCGCCGAGTGGCTTCACAGCGTAGGTGTGCCGGAGTCGCTCACCGCTGACATCGTGCTTGTGGTCAACGAGGCACTGAGCAACAGTGCCGAGCACGCGTACCGCGGGCGCACGCCGGGGACGATGCGATTGGAGGCCGCACTCGTCGACGGCCACATTGAAATCACGGTGGCCGATTCGGGTTCGTGGAAGACACCGCCCGCCGACCCCGGCACCAGAGGCCGGGGAATACTGCTGATGCGGGCACTGAGCGAGCAGGTGGACGTCGACGGAACGGCGGACGGCACCACTGTCGTCCTGCGCTTCGCCTTCGGAAAGGGCAATGTGGTGCCCGGCGCGGATGCTCGCGTGGTATGACAACATCGGCAATTTACGGCTGTCGAGGCGAGGCAGGCGATGCGGGGAATTCCGCATACGTCCAGGCGGCATCGCCGCCAGACATCCGGAGGTGCTGATGACAACCGCTCCAGGTGCCGACGCGCGCGGACCCGCCCCATTGCAAATCCTGCTACCCGCGATACCGGCCAGCCTGGCCGTCGTCCGCTCCCGGCTGCGCACCTGGCTGCCGACCGCGGCGGTCAATGCCTCCACCGCCGCCGACGTCCTGCTCGCCGTCGGAGAGGCCGCCGCCAACGCCGTCGAGCATGCCGTCCGGGGTGCCGCCCGAGACGTCGTACTGGAAGTCACGGCACGGGCGACCGACACCGGTCTGGCGTTGACCGTCAAGGACAACGGGCGCTGGCATGCGCCGCCGCCCATGAATGCGCGGGGCCAGCGCGGGCACGGCAGCAGGTTGATGAGCGCCCTCGTCGACACGGTCACGATCACGCCGACCCCTGGGGGGACCACAGTGGAAATGCACAAGGAGCTGCATCCATGACCAACAGTCAGTTCCGGATGTCCGCTGCGGAGGCCGAGCAACCGCCGGTCGTGACCGCAACCGGGGACATCGACCTGGCCAACGTCAACGAGTTCCAGGATGTCCTGGGCAGTGCGGCCGCCGACAGCGACGCGATCACGGTCGACCTGTCGGACGTGACCTACTGCGACAGTGCGGCGGTGCGCGCGTTGTTCGCCGTCGCCGCGACCACCAAACTCGGCCTGATCGTGCCCACGACGGGCCCGATCATGACGCTGCTGAGCATCTCGGGCCTCGACCGCGTTGCGACCGTGGTGACCCGCGACTGAACATGGCTCCGCCGCATTTTCAACCACGCCAACACCCGCAGCTGGTGGCGCTGATGCACCGCATCCTCGAGCGCATGCAGTCCGATCTGCTCGATGCGCTCGGCCTGGCGATCACCGTCCACAACAAAAGCCATGACGAGAAGCCATCGGTACTCGCCGCCCTCGGCGTTGGCGCTGACTTCGCCGCCGCCCAAATGTCCGGCATCGGTGGCCCGGTTCCCGATGCGCTCGCCTACCAGGTGCCGGTGCTGAGCCTCGACCTGTGGACCGACGACCGTTGGCCCGACCTGATTTGGTGAGCATGCGCGACCGCGCACCGCAACACGAGTCGAGCTGGGAACAGGTCCATGGCGCCGCGGCCGTGCCCGGGGTATGGGCCGACGATGCGACCGTCGTCGTCTCCTGCACGCTTTCCCAACCTGCCAGTGCAGCGACGGTGGCCAGTCTGATCACCTACGAACAGCTCGTCTCCGCGGCGCTGATCACCACCGCTGCCGAGAACGCTACGGCCATCGCGGACATCATCACTGTCCTGCAGTCACGCGGCGCCATCGAACAGGCCAAGGGCGCGCTGATGGGCCTGGTCCGCTGCGACGCGGAGCGCGCCTGGCGAATGATGCGCCGCGCCAGCCAGGAGTTCAATGTGAAACTGCGGGAGCTCGCGGTGGCACTTGTGGAGCACATCAGCGGCGCCCCGGCAGAGCAGCCGGACACGGGAACACCGATCACGCCGGACGAACGCACACGCGAGGCAGCCCGCCTGATGTGGGCCGCGCTGTCGGAACACCGCTAGCGCAGTAGTTCGGCGCCTTTGGCGGCGCGCGTCAGGGTGATCGAGGGGGGGTGGTAACCCGCGCCGGCGACGACTTTGCGTACCGCGTCGGCGATGTCATCGGCCTTCGCGATCGACGCAAGGGCTATCACGCATCCGCCGAACCCTCCGCCGGTCATCCGGGCGCCGAGCGCGCCCGCTCCTACCGCGGTGTCGGAGATCAGATCGATGTGGTCGGTGGTGATCTCGAAGTCGTCGCGCATGGACGCCTGCGACGCATTGAAGAGTCGGCCCATCTCGGTGAAGTCGGACTCCTCCAGCGCCGCCACGACATCGAGCACACGCTGGTTGTCAGTCAGGATGTGCCGGGCGCGCCGCGCATCGAGCGGTTCGGCCACCGCAGTGAGAACGGCCACGCCACGGCCCTGCACGTCCCGCAGCGACGACACCCCGAGATCGGCAGCCGCTCGTTCGCACGACGCCCGGCGAGCCGCATACTCTCCGCCCGCATGTTGGTGCGGTGCACGCGAATTGATCAGTAGCAGGGCAACATTCGAGGCGTCCGGGTCGAATGCCACCGGCCGCACGGTCAGCTCCCTGAAGTCGATCAGCAACGCCTTGCGCGGTTCCCCGCACAGCGAGGCCAGTTGGTCCATCATCCCGGTCGGCGCACCGACATAGTCGTTCTCGGCCCGCTGTGCGATGCGCGCCAGCTCGACGCGATCGATGCGAAGGCCGGCGGCGGTCGTGAGCGCGCCGACGACCGCGCACTCCAGAGCCGCGGAAGACGAGACCCCGGAGCCCATTTCGACATCGCTCGTGATCGACATCATTCCGCCGCGGATGCGGTGGCCCGCTGCGCGTACCGCCCACATCACTCCGGCCACATAACCCGCCCAGTCCGGCACGTCGCCGGGGGCGGTGTCGAGCGGGATGCGGGCGTCGCCATCCTCCAGGTCGCTGCGCACGACGACCTCGGCGCTGTCGTCGGGCACGTAGGTCACCACCGTGCGTTCGGGCAGCGCGATCGGCAGCGCGAAACCCAGGTTGTAGTCGGTGTGTTCACCAATCAGGTTGATCCGGCCCGGCGCTGCGTATCTGATGGTGCTCATTCGAGCTCCCGTAGGCGCTGGGCCACGCTTTCCGGGGTGATATCGCTGATGAACGCGTCCATCGCCGACTCGGAACCGGCAAGGAACTTCAGCTTCGTCGCGCTGCGCCGCACCGACATCAGCTCGACGTGGAAGTAGCCTTCGCGCTGTTCGGCTGTGTTGGCGTATTGATGCAGCGCCGAAATATAGGGCAGCGGAGTCGGATACATCCGGTCGAATCGGCCGAGCACGTCGAGGTAGATCTGCGCGAAGCCGTCCAACTCGGCGTCGGACAGGTCAACAAGGTTGTGCACGAACCGGTTCGGGTAGATATGCACCTCGACCGGCCACCGGGCTGCAAACGGAACGAACGCGGTGAACAGCTCGGTTCTGGCGATGATGCGGCTTCCGTCGGCCACCTCGTGGGCGAGGATGTCGGTGAACAGATTGCCGCCGGTGCGCTCGGCATGGGCGCGCGCCTCACGCAGCATCATCGCGGCCCGCGGGGGCAGATACGGATAGCCGTAGATCTGGCCGTGCGGATGGGTCAGCGTCACGCCGATCTCCTCGCCACGGTTCTCGAAGCAGAACACGTGCGCGACGCCAGGTCGCGCCATCAGATCGGCGGTGCGGTGCCGCCATGCGTCGACGACGAGGCGAGCGTGCGGCAGTTCAAGCTGGCGCAGCGAGCCGGTGTGGTCGCTTGAGAAGCAGATCACCTCGCACCGGCCGTGGCCTGGACCGGACAGGAACAGGTCGCCAGCCGACGTGCCGAAGCCGGTCGGAAGGTGAAACGGCGCGCTGCCCGCACCGGACAGGCTGGGAAACCTGTTCTCGAAGACCGCGACGTCATAGTCGGGCGCGGGGATCTCACTGGTCACCCCGGACGGCCCTGGACACAGCGGGCATTGGTCGGGCGGCGGTTTGTACGTGCGGTCCTGGCGCAGCGCTGCGATGATCACCCATTGGCCGGTCTGACGGTCGAATCGCAACTGCGACTGTTGATTTCCGCGGTCGCGCAGTGGGCGCCTGTCGGGTACCGGCGCGGGAGTGTGTCCCGGCAGCGCGAACAACAGCAGCTCGCGGCCGTCCGCAAGCGTCCACCGGATCGCGGGCTCGCTCATGGCTGCCGCATTACCGCGGCGATGGTCAGCCGCCCGACATGCTCCTCGATGATGCCGCGGTCGCCGACCGCCAGCCCGTCATCGACGATCAGGTTGTCCACGCGGCGCATCCGTGCGAACACGTTGGTCCCCACTTCTCGGTACTTCGTGTGATCGGCGAGCACGGTCAACCGTGCACCGATCCCGATCAATGTCCGATTGGTCTGCGCCTCAGCGATATTCGGTGTCGTCAGGCCGGCCTCCGGGTCGAACCCGTGTACTCCGAGATACGTGCCGTCCACCCGGAAGGAGCCGATGGCGGCGTCGGCGATCGGCCCGACAAGCGCATCCGACGGAGTCCGGACACCACCGGACAGATACACCTGCGGTGCCTCGGCGGCGTCGGCACCGGGATCGGTCAGTACCTCGAACACGCTGATGGAGTTTGTCACCACGGCGATCGATGACCGCTGCCGGAGCCGGCGGGCGAACTCGGTCGTGGTCGTGCCCGCGCTGATCGCAATCGTCATCCCGTCCTCGACGGTGTCCGCCGCCACTGCCGCGATGGCCGCCTTCTCGGCGCGCTGTTGACCGGCCTTCACCGACGACCACGGCTCTTCTCCGCGGTTGTGGCGAGCCAGCGCGCCGCCATGTACCTTGCGCAGCAGATTCTGCGCATCCAGCGCGTCGAGGTCGCGCCGGACGGTCATCTCGGACACGTCGAGTTCGGCGGCCAGGTCGGCTACCCGGACCGCACCGCCGGCGTTCAACGCCCGCAAGATCGCGTGGCGGCGTTCGGCGGCGAGCATGAGAACGCACAATATCAAACAAATTTTGTTAATTTGTTCCGATTGGACGGGGCAATGCTGTTAGTTTCTGGTTGTTTCTGACCGAACTTGTGCTGGCTCCGATGGAGGAGTTGATGACTGAGAGATGACTGGGACCACCACGACACTGGCAGCAGAGAACGTGCTGCGCCTCAACCTCGGCTGGCTCGACTACGTGCTTGTTGCGATCTACTTCGTCTTCGTTCTCGGCATCGGGTTCATCGCCCGAAGCCAGATCTCGACGAGCCTGGACTTCTTCCTGTCCGGCCGCCGGCTGCCCGCGTGGGTGACCGGCCTTGCGTTCATATCGGCGAACCTCGGCGCCGTCGAGATCATGGGGATGTCCGCCAACGGTGCCCAGGTCGGCCTGTCGACCATGCACTACTACTGGATCGGCGCCATCCCGGCCATGCTGTTCCTCGGCGTGGTGATGATGCCGTTCTACTACGGCTCCAAAGTGCGCAGCGTTCCCGAATTCATGCGGCGGCGCTTCGGCCCCGGCGCCCACCTGGTGAACGCGATCAGCTTCGCCACCGCCCAGGTGCTCATCGCCGGTGTCAACCTCTTCCTGCTGGCGACGGTGATCAATGCGCTGCTCGGCTGGCCGCGCTGGGTGTCGCTGATCGTCGCGGCCCTGGTGGTGCTCAGCTATATCACGCTCGGCGGCCTGTCGGCCGCGATCTACAACGAGGTGCTGCAGTTTTTCGTGATCGTGGCGGCGCTGGTTCCACTGACCATATTCGGGCTGATCAAGGTCGGCGGCTGGAATGGCCTGAAGGACAAGGTCATAAACACCATGACCGACGGCAAGGTGACAGCGACGGTGCACGAGCAACTCAACACGTGGCCGGGTCAGGCGTTGTCCGGATTCGACAGTCCGGTGTGGTCGGTGATCGGCATCGTGTTCGGGCTCGGGTTCGTGCTCTCCTTCGGCTACTGGACGACCAACTTCGTTGAGGTACAGCGCGCGATGGCCTCCGATTCCATCTCCGCCGCGCGGCGCTCGCCGATCATCGGCTCGTTCCCGAAGATGTTCATTCCGTTCGTGATCATCGTGCCCGGCATGATCGCCGCCGCTGCGATCGGCGACATGATCCGATTGAAAACGACTGGCGAGGGCGACATCACATACAACGACGCGATGCTGCTGATGATCCGGGACATCCTGCCCAACGGCTTGTTGGGTGTCGCCGTCGCGGGTCTGTTGGCCTCGTTCATGGCCGGCATGGCCGCGAACATCTCGGCGTTCAACACCGTGTTCAGCTACGACATCTGGCAGGACTACGTGGTCAAGGACCGGCCCGACCGTTACTACATCGCGGTCGGGCGGATCGCGACGATCGCAGCGACGATCCTGGCCATCTTCACCGCGTTGATCGCGGCGGGCTACTCCAACCTGATGGACTACCTGCAGACGCTGTTCGGGTTCTTCAACGCCCCGTTGTTCGCCACGTTCATCCTCGGCATGTTCTGGAAGCGGATGACCTCGACCGCGGGCTGGGCCGGCCTTGTGTCCGGAACCCTCTCTGCCATATTCGTTTTCATCCTGTCCAAGGTCGGTGTGATCAGCCTGCCCGGCCAGGGCGTGCCGTTCGTCGCCGCGTCGGTGGCCTTCGTCGTCGACATCCTGGTCAGCGTGGCGGTCACCATGGTCACGACTCCGAAGCCTGCCAACGAATTGGTGGGACTG
>Ga0207693_10001510_pt1 | contig 20547 bp, 18 predicted proteins | sample LARL81metaG_FD_184347 | JGI IMG/M metagenome (GOLD analysis project Ga0207693, IMG submission 184347) | Corn, switchgrass and miscanthus rhizosphere microbial communities from Kellogg Biological Station, Michigan, USA - LAR L8-1 metaG... | ecosystem: Host-associated > Plants > Roots >... | reverse complement strand
GAACCGTACGCGGAACTCAACTGGCCCGGCCGATCGAACCCCGGGGGGCTGGGGGGCTGAGGAATCCGGTGCTCGTACCGGACCGGGCCTTGAGGCAACGGTTGAGTTATCCCAATCCAGAGTGACCGGCGATTGACCGAAATTGGGCGTTATTGTGGGAGCGTTTAACGAGTTCGTGATCGTCCGCTCAGATTTTTGTACGTTTTTCAGGCACTTCTTGGCGGAAGTAATCGCTTGCCGTCCGTCGAGAGTGGCGCGATCATCGTTACAAGCACAAAGGAGGCGCCGCATGACGTTCGGTTCCGGCGAAATCGATCCAAGCCAGTCCCTCGGGGGCGCCGGTACCCCGGTCCGTACCGCGTCGACCCCCGCGTCACATCAAGTCACCTTCAGCCGCCGCGAGCTCAATCGCATCCTCGATCTCTACGGACGCAAAGTAGCGGCGGGCGAATGGCGCGATTACGCCATCGACTTTCTCAAGGATCGCGCGGTGTTTTCCGTTTTTCGCCGCGCCTCGGAAGTGCCGATCTATCGCATCGAAAAAAATCCGAAACTGGAACGCCGGCAGGGCGTCTACAGCGTGATTTCGGCGAGCGGTCTTGTCGTGCGCCGCGGCCACGAGCTTGATCGCGTGCTGCGCTCGATCGATCGTTCGCTGGCATTGGTCGCGAACTGATCGATCACGGCGGCGTGGTTGCCCCAGGCCCGAGTGCGCGCTGCATCAGCACGGTGTCGAGCCAACGGTCGAATTTGTAGCCGACGTTTTCAAATACACCGACGTGCTTGAACCCGGTTGCTTCATGCACGCCGATCGAAGCCGCTTGTTTTGAATCGCCGATGACGGCGATCATCAAGCGAAAACCGCCTTTGGTGCAGGCCTCGATCAACGCTTCCAGCAGCGCTTTGCCCACGCCGCGCCGGTAGATATCGGGCGCCACGTAGACGGAATTCTCGACGGTGAACCGGTAAGCCGGCCGCGCGCGGTAGGGCGCCGCGTAGGCGTAGCCGACCAGTGCACCATCAAGCTCGGCCGCGAGATAAGGAAATCTCTGTGCCAGAAGCTCGTTCATACGCCGCGTCATCTCGGCCTCGTCGGGCGGCGTGAGCTCGAAAGAGGCCGTACCGTAATCGACAGCATGCGCATAGATGCGCGTGATGGCGGGAATGTCGGCCGGTGTAGCCTGGCGGATGGCGAGCGTCATGGCAGCTAAGGTCAGTTGCGCAAATTTGGCCCGCCCATCGAAACAGAAAAACGCCCGGGCTTGAAGGCCCGGGCGCTGATTGCAGTCCTTGTGCTGGCGCTTAGCGGCGGTCGCCGAGGAAGCGCAGCAGGAACAGGAACAGGTTGATGAAGTCGAGATAGAGCGTGAGCGCGCCCATCACCGCCTTGCGGCCAGCGACGGTGCCGTCATCGTTCACGCTGTACATCTCCTTGACCTTCTGGGTGTCCCAGGCGGTCAGGCCCGCGAAGATCAACACGCCGATCGCGGAGATCGCGAAATCAAGCCCGCTGCTCTTGAGGAACATGTTGACGATCATCGCCAGAATGAGCCCGAACAGTCCCATTGTCAGGAACGATCCGACTGGCGAGAGATCGCGCTGCGTGGTGTAGCCGTACAGGCTCAACGCGCCGAACGACGCCGCCGAGATGAAGAACGTGCGAGTGATCGACGCGCCGGTGTAGGCGAGAAAGACCGACGACAGCATGAGCCCGAGCAGGCCCGCGTAGACCATGAACAGCATAAGCGCTGTGCCGGGCTGCAGGGTCTGGATTCGGAAGCTCATGAAGAACACCAGGCCGAGCGTGGCAAGGAACAGCACGATGGCCAGGGGTCCGCTGAAGATGGCTTGACCAAACGACGTTAGCCCGGTGACGCGTCCAGCCGCATCGGTGACCACCGCGGCATTGTAGGTAAGCCAGGCGACGACGCCGGTCAGAGCGACGCCGGCGGCCATGTAGTTGTAGACGCGGATCATGTAGGCGCGCAGGCCCGCATCGATCGCGACATCGCGCGCGGCGCCGATGCCGCGAGCAGCTACGTTACGGTCGTAGTCCGACATCGAAGTTTCCTCTCTCATGTCCCGGCTTTGCGCCGGTCACGTCACGCGCGCCGGCACAGTGCCGTCGCGCTCGTGGTCCGAATCTAGTGGTTGGCGAGCTTTGGCGCCAGATATGGCCCGATAATGACTCTGCATTATTGCGGAACGTTAACCGTCCAGTACCGCCATTATACCCGAAATAAGCATGCCGCGCCCGGGGCGGAAAGTCCGTGGCGGAATGTCGCAAAATCTATAAATTTCTCAATATTGGCGCGGGTTTCTGGCCAAGAGCAACATAAGTGCCCGCTAATCCAAGAGTTACCGTCACAGCAACCGCCGCGAGTGCAGCCGCCAGCGCTGGCTCGGGCAGCCAGGCGAAAGACAGATGCATGAGCTGGGCGACGATTAGCCACGCCGCGAGCGAGCCGCCGATGACGGCGAAGACGGCGGTGGCCAACCCGATCAGCAGATACTCGATGGCATAGGCAGTGAGCAGGCGAAGGCGCGTCGCGCCCAGCGTCTTCAAGATGACCGCATCATAGACGCGCGAGCGGTGGCCCGCGGCGAGAGCGCCGCCGAGCACCAACGCCGCGGCGATGAGTGTGATTGCGCTGGCGCCGCGGATCGCCAGTACAAGATTTGCGACGATGCTGCCGACCGCTTCCAGAGCATCCTTCACCCGCACCGCCGTGACCGTCGGAAAGCTCGCCGCAACCGAGCGGATGATCGCTGCCTCTTCCGCTGGCGAGCTGCCATTGGGATAGGTCAGGGTCGCAAGGTGGGTGTGCGGCGCGCCGCGAAATGAATTCGACGAGAACACCATGACGAAATTGATGCCAAGGCTCTCCCAATCCACGGTGCGCATGTTCGCGATTGTTCCCGTGATGTTGCGTCCGAGAACGTTGACGACGACAGGGTCACCCAGCTTGAGCCCGAGGCCATCGGCGATGCGTTTTTCGAACGAAATGAGCGGTGGCCCATTGTAGTCGGCTCCCCACCATTTCCCTTCCACCAATCGCGAGCCGCTGGGGATCTCGTTCGCATAGGTCAGTCCCCGGTCGCTTTGCAGCACCCACGCCGCATCCTCCTTCGGTTTGATATTTTCGGCGGGAATGCCGCCGGCGGAAACGATGCGCCCGCGCAGCATCGGCACTTCCTCCAGTTTGGCCGACGGAGCCTGGGTACGGAGGAAATTGCCAAACTGCTGAGATTGATCGGCAGGGATATCGAGGAAATAGAACGACGGCGCTTTCGCCGGCAGTTCGTTGGAGAACTGTCGACTAAGGTTCGCGTCGATTTCAATCACGGTGACAAGCAGCGTGATGCCAAGCCCCAACGACAACACGATGGTCGGCGTCAGCGCGCTCGGCCGGTGAATATTGGCCACGGCCATGCGCAGGCCGGTTGCGCGGGCGCGCGGGGCGCGGCTCGCCAGGATCATCATCAGCGCGGCGATGACGCGCAGGAGCAAGAAAACCGCGGCAGCCGTAGCAACATAAATGACCGCGACGCGGCGATCATAGGCCAGCAGAATGGCGAACGCGGCCAAAACAAGCACGGCGAGGGCCGTGAACGCGACATAGCGGTTGCGCGGCCGGCGGGGTTGTAGCTCGACCATGTCGCGGAACAGTTCGGCGACCGGCACATCATGCGCTCGACCGAGCGGCCATAGCGCGAAGACAAGCGCCGTCAGCAATCCGTACAGAATTGCCAGCAGCAATTCCGGCGGATGCAAAGCCGGAACCAACGGCAGCGGAATGATCGAACCGAACAGCCAGGAAATCGCGAACGGAAGGATTGCGCCGAGCGCGGAGCCGATAACGCCTCCGATCAATGCCATCAGCAGGACCTGCGTCAGGTAGATCGTGAAGATGCGGCGCCCGCTGGCCCCGAGGGCTTTCATCGTCGCGATCGTGTCACGCCGTCGGTCAAGGTGGCTTTTGACCGCGTTGCCGACGCCGACACCGCCGACCAGCAATGCTGTCAATCCGACGATTGTCAGAAACTGCGTAAAGCGTTCGACGTTGCGTTCGAGCTGTGGCGAGGCATTGCTACGGCCGCGGATATCCCATCCAGCTTCCGGAAGCTGCGAGCGCGCTTCGACGGTCACCGCCTTGGCGGCGGCATCGGAAGCGTCGTTCGCTGGCAAACGCAGGCGGTATTGCCATCGCACGAGACTTCCTGGTTGCAGCAACCCGGTTGAGCGCAAGGCGTCCTCGCTCACAAGCAAACGCGGGCCGAAGCCGATGCCGGCGGCGAGTTTGTCAGGCTCGCTTGTCAACGTGGCGCGAATTTCAAACGTTGTGCTGCCAATCGTTAGCCGCGCGCCGGGAGAAATTTCCAGCCGGGCCATCAGTGTCGGATCGGCGACCGCGCCGAATGCGCCGTCGCGCTGAGCCAATGCGTTGGCGAGCGTAAGCGATGGATCGAGCTTGATTTGACCGAAAAGCGGATACGCGGCGTCAACGGCTTTCATCTCGACAAGCGTGGCTTGGCCATTTGGCACACGGGCCATCGCGCGCAAGGTCGCCGCGCTGGAGACCTGGCCATGCGTCTGCAGGAATGTGCGTTCGTTCGGCGCGATTTCGCGCTGAATCAGCGTGAATGCCAGATCCCCGCCGAGAATGACGCGGCCCTCGCGCGCAAGACCATCAGTGAGGCTCGCCGCCACCGATCCCACGCCGGCTATCGCCATGCTGCCGAGCGCGATGCAGAGGATAAACACGTAAAAGCCATTCAGGCCGCTGCGCAATTCACGCAGTGCAAAGCGCAGAGGCAGCCAACGGCTCGTCGGACCGATGAATTCGCTTACGCTCATGTGCCGCTCACACCATCGACACGGCCCGAGCGTAGCCGCACAACGCGCGCGCAGCGCGCCGCGAGCGTGGCATCGTGGGTGACAAGCACCAGTGTACTCTTCCGCCTCGTGTGACCGGCAAAGAGCAATTCGATGATCTGCTTTCCCGTATCTTCGTCGAGGTTACCCGTTGGCTCGTCCGCCACCACGATCGCCGGATCAGGCGCCAGCGCGCGCGCGACTGCGACACGCTGCTGTTCGCCTCCCGAAAGTTCGGCCGGATAGTGATCAAGCCTTTCGCTCAGTCCGACAGCGGCAAGTTCCTCGCGGGCACGGGCGTGCGCATCCATCTCGCCCGCGAGCTCGAGGGGGACGGCGACATTCTCAAGCGCGGTCATTGTCGGAATAAGGTGGAACGACTGAAAGACAATTCCAATGTGGCGACCGCGGAATCGCGCCAGCGCATCCTCATCAAGGTTGCTGAGGTTTCGGCCCGCAACCGCAACGCTTCCGGTGTCCGCGCGTTCGAGGCCCGCCATCACCATGAGCAACGTCGATTTGCCGGAGCCCGACGGCCCCACGAGGCCAATTGCCTCGCCCGTACCTATATGCAGGTCGATATCTTTAAGGATATGAACACGGGCCGCCCCGTGCCCGAGCGAAAGATTGACCCCGGCAAGCGCAATAGCCGGCACCGCCTGGGAGTTATTGGTCATGGCACCTCATTTTTCACAACCCCGCTCATATGGGAGGAATACGGCCGTGGTCCAGCGTCTTCTCGCCTCTGTTGTGCTGGCGCTGTGCATGTTTGGGCAGTTTGCCGCGGCGAAAGCAACCGAACGGCCGCTCAACATCGTGGTGCTCGGCGACTCGCTCAGCGCCGGCTTCGGTCTCACGCTGGAAGACGCATTTCCTGCGAAGCTTGCGGCCGCGCTGAAGGCCAAAGGCGTCGCCGCGTCGGTCACCAATGCCGGCGTGTCCGGGGACACGGCATCCGGAGGGCTCGGACGCCTCGACTGGTCGGTGCCGAGCGGAACCGACGCGGTCATTGTCGAGCTGGGGGCGAACGACGCGCTGCGCGGCCTTGATCCGGCACTCACCAAGACTGCTCTCGATGCGATCTTGAGCAAACTCGCGGCTCGTCATATCCCTGTCTTACTCGCCGGGATGCGAGCGCCCCCAAATATGGGTGCCGACTATGCACGCGCTTTCGATGGGATTTATCCAGCGCTTGCCTCGACTCACCCTGTCGTCTTTTATCCATTCTTCTTGGATGGCGTCGCCGCCGACCCGAAGTTGAACCAGGCCGACGGTCTGCATCCGAATGTCGCCGGTGTTGACGCGATTGTGGCGCGCATTCTGCCGGCGGTGGAAGAGCTTACGGGCCGCGCGAGAGCCGGACGCGCATCGTGATTTGAGAGTTTCGCAATGCCGCGTCTTTTTACCGGAGTCGAAATTCCTTCCGATGTCGGCCAGGCGCTAGCGACCTTGCGCGGCGGGTTGCCGGGCGCGCGCTGGATCGATCCAGGGAATTATCATCTGACGTTACGCTTCATTGGCGACGTCGACGACGCGATCGCCCACGAAATCGCCTCGATGCTGTCTCGCGTCAAACGCGGGTCGTTCGATTTGCATATGGACGGTTTGACGTCGTTCGGCGGGCGCAAACCGCGTGCAGTGGTCGCGAGCGTCGCACCCGCCCAAGCTCTCATCGATGTGCAGGCCGAGCAAGAACGACTGATGCAACGCATCGGACTCGAGCCGGAAGGAAGAAAATTCACGCCGCATGTGACGCTGGCGCGCCTGCGCGAGTCATCCAGTCAGCAGGTCGCCGAATATCTTTCAGCGCGCGGTTATTTCCGGACCTCGCCGTTTCGGGTTTCGCGCTTCGTCCTGTTTTCTTCGCGCGCGTCCGTAGGGGGCGGCCCCTATATTGTCGAGGCAAGCTACCCGCTCAATGCGTGAAGGACTCAGGCGGGCCCGAATATCCGTGATTGCACATCGAGAATCGCGTTCGCGACTCCATGCGCATCGACGACGGCCTCACGCATAAGGGACATGGGAGTGTAACGCGGTTGGTCGACTTCACCGACCACGCTCCCGAAATCGAACTTGAGGTCGGCTTCGAACTTGCGGGCAAGCTGCTGCATCCGCTTGTTGTCGGCGAGGCAGTGCATCTGCAGCGACTTGATGCCGCGATTGCGAGCGCTCAAAAGCGTCCGTTCGAGCAGCACAGTACCGACACCGTGACTTTGCCAGGGTTGCTCGATGCTGAACGCCGCTTCGCCCTCGCGAACGAGCATGGATCCGAAGCGGCGCAGTTCAGCAGCGCCCCTCAGGATTCCGTCAACAAAAAAGCCGTGCACCACCACATTTAGTCCGGTTGCCGAACCGGCATGGTTTGCAATGAATTCGTCGGACACTGCGCCCGAAAAACGACGGTGCCTGCTTTCCGCGTCAAGGCGGAGCAGGTGATCGCGATAGGCGTCAGTCTCGCTGATCCACAATTTGCGGATCATGCCGCCATCAGGCAGAGGCTCGTGCATATCGTATCTCCAATCGTAACGTCGCCGGCTGTTTCAGGGCTTCGTGGCGCGCACGCCGCGAATCGCATCCACAATATATATGTTGCATTGCAACAATAATTCGACGCCAACCCTCTGAACGAGGCCCCCTCCTGCTAAAAATGCATAGCTGACAAGGTCTTACCGTATTTTTGTCGGCAAAAAGCGCCCTCTTTCGAGCCCGGTTGATTTACTCGTCGGACTGTTCACCTTAGGCCTCGCAGTCCCGCTTCCTTCATTCCGCTCATGTCCGAAACGTTCAGCACTCGCTACGCAGCGCTTGTCGCCGCCGGAAAAATTGAGGCTGATGCCGGCCAGGAGATATTGGCTCGTCGCCTGGCTGCGCTCGAACATCGACTCGACCAGCATCGACTCGCGCGCAAATCGTCGTCACTCGGTTGGCTGTTCGGGCAACGTGAGCGGGCCGGCGCTCCTCTAAAAGGTCTTTACGTCTATGGCGACGTCGGCCGTGGCAAGACGATGCTGATGGATCTCTTCTTTGAGACCAGCGCGATCGTTCGCAAGCGACGCGTACACTTTCACGAATTCATGGCCGACGTGCACGAGCGAGTTCATGCCTACCGTCAGGCGACCAAGAACGGCGAAAGCGGTGAGCGCGATCCAATCCAGCTCACTGCGGCGGCAATTGCACAAGAAAGCTGGCTGCTGTGCTTTGACGAATTTCACGTGACCGACATTGCCGACGCCATGATTCTCAGCCGCCTGTTCACGCGCTTGTTCGAACTCGGCGTCGTCGTGGTGGCGACATCCAACCTGGCGCCTAGTGATCTTTACAAAGACGGGCTCAATCGCGCTCTGTTCGTTCCTTTCATCGTCATGCTGGAGCGCCATTGTGAAGTGATACGGCTCGAGGCGCGCACCGATTTCAGACTGGAAAAGCTGACCGGCCTGCCGACTTGGTATGTGCCTGATGACTCAAAAGCCGATGCCGCTCTCGACAATACATGGCGACGACTTGTCGGCGGTCATGCGGGCGCGCCGCAAGAGCTGATCGTCAAAGGCCATACTGTTCGTGTCCCAAAAGCGGCGATGGGAGTTGCGCGATTTTCGTTTGACGACCTCTGCCTGCAGCCGCTGGCGGCAGCGGACTATCTCAGGATCGCGCATGAGTTTCATACCGTCATCCTGGATCATATTCCGGTTATGCATCATGCTCAGCGCAACGAGGCCAAGCGCTTCATCATCCTGGTCGACACGCTTTACGACCACGCGGTGAAATTGGTCGCCTCCGCACAGGCGCAGCCCGACCGGCTGTACCTTGCTTCCGATGGCTATGAAGCCAATGAATTCAAACGTACGGCGTCACGTCTGATTGAGATGCGCTCGCAATCTTACCTCGGGCTCCCGCACGGTCCGCGGCACGCAGCCGATGTCGATCCAACAAAAATCGTTGAAACCTGAGCAATGGATCTGTCGTGCAGCGGCATCACGACTAGCCTCTGGACAGGGCGTCATCCTGGTATAATGTATACAAGACTTGGACTGCCAGGAACTGACCCATTTCCGCTTATTGTCGGGTCCGACCCGACCGGCTAACCAACCACAATTGGACCGCCAGTCCTGGCGGCCACATAGATCGAGAGCTTTCCCACCATGGCGCGTAACAAGATTGCGTTGATCGGCGCCGGCCAGATTGGCGGCACGCTGGCCCACCTCATTGGATTGAAACAACTCGGTGACGTCGTGATGTTCGACGTCATGGAGGGCATTCCGCAGGGCAAGGCCCTCGACATCGCCGAGTCTTCGCCGGTGAATGATTTCGACGCCAAGTTTACCGGCACCAACACCTACGATTCCATCGAGGGCGCCGATGTTTGCATTGTCACTGCTGGTGTTCCGCGCAAGCCCGGCATGAGCCGCGACGACCTGCTCGACATCAACCTCAAGGTCATGGGTCAGGTCGGATCAGGCATCAAGAAGTATGCGCCAGACTCTTTCGTGATCTGCATTACCAATCCTCTCGACGCCATGGTGTGGGCGCTGCAGAAGAGCTGCGGTCTGCCTCAGCATAAAGTCGTCGGCATGGCCGGCGTGCTCGACTCCGCGCGTTTTCGCTATTTCCTTGCCGACGAATTCCACGTCTCGGTGGAAGACGTAACCGCATTCGTGCTCGGTGGTCACGGCGACACCATGGTGCCGCTCATCCGCTACTCGGCGGTGGCGGGAATTCCCGTGCCGGACCTGGTGAAGATGGGCTGGACCACGCAGGCGCGCGTCGATGAGATCGTGAAGCGGACCGCGAACGGCGGCGCCGAAATCGTCAACCTGCTCAAGACAGGGTCGGCTTTCTACGCACCGGCGGCGTCCGCAGTCGCGATGGCGGAGAGTTATCTCCTCGACAAGAAACGCGTGCTTCCATGTGCCGCCTGGCTCAACGGTGAGTACGGCATAAAGGATCTCTACGTCGGTGTGCCGGTCGTGATCGGCGCCAAGGGCGTCGAACGCATCGTCGAGATCGAACTCAACAGCGGCGAACGATCGATGTTCGAAAAATCGGCCGCTGCCGTGCAGGGCCTGGTCGACGCCTGCAAGAAGATCGCGCCTACTCTCGACAACTAGACAAGCCGGCGCCAGGGCCGGGAACAAGGCTACACATGAATATTCACGAGTATCAGGCAAAGGCGGTACTGCGCGAATTCGGAGTGCCGGTACCGCGCGGCGTACCCGCGTTCAGCGTGGAGGAAGCTGTCAAAGGTGCGCAGGATCTGGGCGGTCCGGTATGGGTCGTGAAGGCGCAAATCCATGCTGGCGGCCGCGGCAAGGCCGGCGGCGTCAAGGTGGTCAAGTCCATCGACGATGTGAAGAAAGAGTCTGCTCGGATTCTCGGTTCAACACTGGTCACGCATCAAACCGGTCCACACGGCAAAAAGGTCAACCGCTTATACATCGAAGAAGGTTCGGCGATCGATCGCGAATTCTATCTGTCGGCGCTGATCGACCGTGAGACATCGCGCGTCGCCTTTGTCGTGTCCACCGAAGGTGGCATGGACATCGAGGAAGTCGCGCACAAAACGCCGGAAAAGATCCTGACATTTTCCGTCGATCCGGCGACCGGCATCATGCCGCATCATGGCCGGCGTGTGGCGCAGACGCTCAAGCTTACGGGGGATCTCGCCAAGCAAATCGAAGGAATCCTGCCCAAACTTTATTCCGCCTTCACGACGAAAGACATGAGTCTGCTCGAGATCAATCCTCTGGTTGTCACCAAAGACAACAAGATCATCTGCCTCGATGCAAAGGTCGGCTTCGACGGGAACGCGCTTTACCGTCACCCGGATATCGTCGAGTTGCGTGATCTGACCGAAGAAGACGAGAAGGAAGTCGAGGCCTCCAGATACGATCTCAATTACATCGCGCTCGACGGCTCGATCGGTTGCATGGTGAATGGCGCCGGTCTGGCGATGGCGACGATGGACATCATCAAGCTCTATGGCATGGCGCCCGCCAACTTCCTCGATGTCGGCGGAAGCGCGACAAAGGAAAAGGTCACGGCGGCCTTCAAGATCATTACGTCCGATCCGAACGTGAAGGGCATTCTTGTCAACATCTTCGGCGGGATCATGAAATGCGATGTGATCGCCGAAGGTGTCGTCGCGGCGGTGAAGGAAGTGGGCCTGAAGGTGCCACTTGTTGTGCGTCTGGAAGGCACCAACGTCGATCTCGGCAAGAAAATCATCGCCGAGTCGAAGCTTAACGTGACATCGGGTGACGATCTTGATGACGCCGCGCAGAAGATCGTGAAAGCCGTAAAGGGCAACTGATGTCAATTCTTATCGACAAGGACACCAAGGTCATCTGCCAGGGCTTCACCGGCAAGAACGGCACCTTTCATTCGCAGGCCGCGATCGCGTACGGCACAAAGATGGTCGGGGGAACGTCGCCCGGCAAAGGCGGCTCGAAACATCTCGACCTTCCTGTGTTCGATACCGTCGCCGAGGCGAAGGAGAAGACAGGGTGTAATGCCAGCGTGATCTATGTTCCTCCTCCCGGCGCCGCCGACGCGATCTGCGAGGCGATCCAGGCCGAGATTCCGTTGATCGTCTGCATCACCGAGGGAATCCCCGTGATGGACATGGTCAAGGTCAAGCGTTCGCTCTCAGGATCGAAGTCGCGGCTGATCGGTCCGAATTGCCCGGGCGTGATGACGGCCGGTGAATGCAAGATCGGCATCATGCCGGGAAATATCTTCAAAGCTGGAACAGTCGGAATCGTGTCGCGCTCCGGCACGTTGACCTATGAGGCTGTTTTCCAGACAAGCCGCGAGAATCTGGGGCAGACCACGGCGGTTGGTATTGGCGGCGATCCCGTCAAAGGCACGGAGTTCATCGCAGTGCTTGAAATGTTTCTCGCCGACCCGAAGACCGAGTCGATCGTGATGATCGGTGAGATCGGCGGATCGGCCGAGGAAGACGCCGCGCAATTTCTGAAGGACGAAGCAAAGCGCGGCCGCAAAAAGCCGATGGTTGGATTTATCGCCGGGCGTACGGCGCCGCCGGGACGGCGCATGGGTCACGCGGGAGCGATCATCTCCGGCGGAAAAGGTGATGCGGAGTCGAAGATCGCCGCCATGGAATCGGCCGGCATCAAGGTGTCTCCGTCGCCAGCGCGAATTGGCAAAACGCTGCGCGATTTGCTAAACCATTGAAATAATTAAAGATAGTTTGTTCCGGCCAACGCTAAACAACGCGATTGTTCGGTGAATGTGCTGAATCGGCAACAGCCAAACTGCCTCAGATCACTTATCGTGCACGCGGATTGGGTCGTTTGGGCCGGGCCTTTTGGCCGTCCAAAGACCTGAAGGGCGGTCGTTATCGCAACGAACGCGATCATGAAAAGTGGGGCCTTTGCCATGAAGAAGCTTACGCTTGCAGCCGCCGCATTGGTTGCGCTGACTGGTTCAGCCATCGCCGCTGACCTGCCGAGAAAAGCGCCCGCCGCGGTTGCACCTGCGCCGTTGCCTGTTGCCACCTGGACGGGATGCTACCTCACCGGTGGCGTGGGTTACGGAATGTGGAACCAGGACAATCAGGCGTTTATCGCTGGTGTACCGGTGTCGGCCGAACACACTGATGGTGGGCGCGGTTGGCTCGGCAGGGTCGGCGGCGGTTGCGACTATCAATTCTGGCAGAAATTCGTGGTCGGCGCGCTGGCTGACTATGACTTCGCCAGCCTCAAGGGCAACATATCGGCTCTGGGGGTTGCTGGCGGCATTAGCGGCGACGAGAAGATGACTTGGGCCTGGGCGGGCGGCGGCCGGTTAGGCTACCTGCCGTGGGATACGCTTATGGTCTACATGTCAGGCGGTTATACGCAGGCCCACTTCAACGGTACGATTTTCACCCCCGTCGCCTTTACTACTTCCGGCACTACTTACTCCGGTTGGTTTCTGGGCAGCGGCTACGAATACAGATTCGATATGCTGCCTGGTTTGTACTGGAGGACCGAATATCGCTTCAACAGTTACAACAGCAAAGACATCCAAATTTTCGGCGGCGCTCCTAACACCTTTGTCAATTCAGAAAAGTTCGTACAAACAGTCACCTCGTCGCTGGTCTGGCGTTTCAGCTGGTGGCGCTGACCTGACGATTGAATCTTCGTAAAGCGGAACATGAGAGGCCCCGGCAAAGCCGGGGCCTCTTGCTTTTTACCGCACGTTCTATTGGCGCGAATTCGCGTTTTGCCATGCGGATTGGGTAGGGCCGCTCTCTGCTCAAATTTTACCCCTTTTTGCCGACTTACACGCGTCATAAATAACGGTAAAAGACACTATTGCGCCGCAAGACCCCCTTTTGGGCGAATGCAGCACGCCCCGATGCGCAAGGATTTGACATCGCCATGTCCCGCCAGGACGCCAACGCTATCTTCGCGAAAACGTCGTTCCTCTACGGCGGCAATGCCGCCTATATCGACGACCTCTACGCAAAATACGAAACCGATCCGGCCGCCGTTGACGCCGAGTGGCGGGCTTTTTTCGAAAGCCTGAAGGACCAGAAATCAGACGTCATCAGAAACGCTCGCGGCGCATCGTGGCAGAAGCCGAACTGGCCCATGCGTCCGAATGGCGACCTGGTCGCGGCGCTCGATGGCCAGTGGGCGGAAACCGAAAAAAAGCTGGGCGAAAAAATAACGGCGACCGCACGAACGAAGGGCGTCGAGCTCGCGTCTGCCGATGTGATGCAGGCTACACGAGACTCGATCCACGCGCTGATGCTCATCCGTGCGTACCGCATTCGCGGCCACTTCCATGCCAAGCTTGATCCACTCGATCTCGAGCCGGAGAAAAACGAAGAGGAGCTCGATCCGCGGTCATATGGCTTCTCTGATGCGGACCTCGATCGCAAGATCTTCCTCGACAAGGTGCTCGGCCTTGAATTCGCATCGATGCGCGAGATCGTCGCGATCTTGCGCCGCACCTACTGCCAGACGCTCGGCGTCGAGTTCATGCACATTTCAAACCCTGCGCAGAAAAGCTGGATTCAGGAGCGCATCGAGGGCCGCGACAAGGAAATCACCTTCACGCGTGAAGGCAAGCGCGCGATCCTCAACAAACTTGTCGAAGCTGAAGGCTTCGAGAAATTCCTCGACGTTAAATACACTGGCACCAAGCGCTTCGGGCTCGATGGTGCTGAAGCTTTGATCCCGGCTCTCGAGCAAATCATCAAGCGCGGCGGAAATCTCGGGGTGCAGGAAATCTGCCTTGGGATGCCGCATCGCGGGCGTCTCAATGTTCTGACTCAGGTTATGGGCAAACCGCATCGCGCGTTATTTCATGAATTCAAAGGGGGTTCGGCGACGCCGGACGAGATCGAGGGTTCAGGCGACGTCAAATATCACCTCGGTGCTTCATCCGATCGAGAGTTCGATAACAACAAAGTTCATCTGTCGCTGACGGCTAATCCGTCGCATCTGGAAATCGTCGATCCGGTCACACTCGGCAAAGTGCGCGCCAAGCAGGATCAGCATCACGCGAAGCCCGACGAGCGCACGATGGTTATGCCGCTGCTGATCCACGGTGATGCGGCATTTGCCGGCCAGGGCGTGGTGGCGGAATGTTTCGGCCTGTCCGACCTGAAAGGTTATCGCACGGGCGGCTCACTGCATTTCATCGTCAACAACCAGATCGGGTTTACGACCTATCCGCGCTATTCGCGGTCGTCGCCTTATCCGTCCGATGTTGCCAAGATGATCGAGGCGTTGATCCTGCATGTGAACGGCGACGATCCGGAGGCGGTCGTGTTCGCCGCAAAGGTTGCGACTGAGTACCGGCAGCAATTCCAGCGCCCGGTGGTCATCGACATGTTCTGCTACCGGCGTTTCGGTCACAACGAAGGCGATGAGCCGTCGTTCACTCAGCCTCTCATGTACAAGAAGATCCGCGCTCATCTGTCGACGCTCGAGATCTATGCCAAGAAGCTGATCGGTGAGGGGGTCGTCACCGAAGGTGAAGTCGACAAGATGAAGGCCGATTGGCGTGCACGCCTCGACGCGGAATTCGAAGCCGGCCAGGGCTACAAGCCGAACAAAGCCGACTGGCTGGATGGACGCTGGTCAGGCCTGAAGGCCGCGCGTGACGCCGACGATCCGCGCCGCGGAAATACCGGTGTCGACGTCGCCGTTCTGCACGACATCGGCAAGAAGATCACCACCGTTCCACAGGGCTTTGCCGTTCACAGGACAATCCAGCGGTTCCTCGAACAGCGTGCCAAGGCGATCGAGACCGGCGAGGGGATCGATTGGGCAACGAGTGAGGCGCTCGCCTTCTGTTCGTTGCTGAAAGACGGCCACCGCGTTCGACTGTCGGGTCAGGACAGTGAGCGCGGGACGTTTTCACAGCGGCATTCGGTCTTGTTCGATCAGAATACCGAAGAGCGTTACACCCCGTTCAATCATCTCGGTGGGCCTCAGGGGCGCTACGAAGTGCTCAATTCGATGCTCTCCGAAGAGGCCGTCCTCGGTTTTGAGTACGGCTACTCCACCGCCGAGCCAAGTGCCCTCACGCTGTGGGAAGCCCAATTCGGCGATTTTGCCAATGGTGCGCAGGTGGTGTTCGACCAGTTCATCTCCTCGGGCGAGCGCAAATGGTTGCGCATGTCGGGCCTCGTCTGCCTGTTGCCGCATGGCTATGAGGGACAGGGACCCGAGCATTCTTCGGCCCGGCTCGAGCGCTATCTGCAGATGTGCGCGGAAGACAACATGCAGGTTGCGAATTGCACCACGCCTGCAAACTATTTCCACATCCTGCGCCGCCAGTTGATGCGCGAGATTCGCAAACCGCTGATTTTGATGACGCCGAAATCCCTGTTGCGCCACAAGCGCGCGGTGTCCCGGCTCGACGAGCTCGCAAGCGGGACCTCGTTCCATCGCCTGTTATGGGACGACACGCAATTGCTGCCGAACGAAAAGATCAAGCTCGTTCCCGACGATAAAATCCGACGCGTGATCATGTGCTCGGGCAAGGTCTATTACGACCTCTACGATGAACGCGAGAAGCGCGGTATCGATGACATCTACATCCTGCGGATCGAGCAACTTTATCCGTTCCCGACCAAGGCACTGATCACCGAACTGTCGCGGTTCAAGCAGGCGGAAATGGTGTGGTGTCAGGAAGAGCCGCGCAATATGGGTGCCTGGTTCTTCGTCGATACTTTCCTGCAATGGATCCTCAATCAGATCACCGCCAAGCATCGAACAGTGCGTTATGCGGGGCGCCCGGCTTCGGCTTCAACAGCGGTTGGCCAAATGTCGAAGCATCTCGCGCAACTCAAGCAATTCCTCGATGAGGCATTGGGATAATATATTTCTATTCGGCGCTGGCCGGGTGTGGCGAACGAGAGGTAAGGCAAGATCATGGTTGATATTCGCGTGCCCACACTCGGTGAATCAGTAACCGAAGCGACGGTCGGCAAATGGTTCAAACAAGCAGGCGACTCGGTTGCAGTGGACGAACCGCTGGTCGAACTTGAAACCGACAAGGTGACCCTGGAGGTGCCGGCGCCGGCCGCAGGCGTCCTCTCCGATATTGCCGTGAAGGATGGCGCTACCGTCGCGGTTGGCGCGGTGCTCGGTCAGATCAAGGAGGGCGCCGGAGCTGTCCCCAAGGCGCCTTCGGCGACCGCGACCAAGCCTGCGGCGAGCCCAACAGGTGCACCGAATGAAAAGACGGCGACGACCAAGCCGATCGGCGCCGGTCCTGAGCAACCGCAGCCGCGCGAGATGCCAACGCCGCCGTCTGTCCGCAAGATGGCTGCGGAGAGCGGCGTCGATCCCACAAAAATTGCCGGAAGCGGCTTGCACGGCCAAGTCACCAAGGGCGACATGCTCAACGCGATAGAGCGCGCGGCGGCGACCCCAACGCCGGTATCGGCGCCAGTGCAGATGCGCGCGCCGTCGCCCGCCGATGATGCTGCGCGCGAAGAGCGCGTGCACATGACACGCTTGCGTCAAACCATTGCGCGCCGCCTCAAGGATGCGCAGAACACGGCAGCCATGCTCACGACCTTCAACGAGGTCGACATGAGCGCGGTCATGGCTTTACGCACTCAATACAAAGATCTGTTCGAGAAAAAGCACGGCGTGAAGCTCGGGTTCATGGGCTTCTTCGTCCGCGCCTGCATTCAGGCCTTGAAGGAAATCCCGGCGGTGAATGCCGAGATCGACGGCACCGATATCGTCTACAAGAACTATTATCACATTGGCGTCGCGGTCGGCACCGAGAAGGGTTTGGTGGTGCCCGTTGTCCGCGACGCCGATCTTATGTCATTTGCACAAATCGAAAAGACCATCGCCGATTTCGGCCGGCGCGCGCGTGACGGCACTTTGAAGATCGATGAGTTGCAGGGCGGCACTTTCACCATCAGCAATGGTGGCGTCTACGGCTCCCTGATGTCGACCCCGATTCTAAATGCGCCGCAGTCCGGTATCCTCGGCATGCACAAGATTCAGGAACGACCAGTCGTGATCGGCGGCAAGATCGAGGCGAGGCCAATGATGTATCTCGCGCTGTCTTACGATCATCGTATCGTCGATGGTCGCGAGGCCGTCACGTTCCTCGTGCGCGTGAAAGAAGGCCTGGAGGATCCGGCCCGGGTCGTGCTGGATTTGTAGCGCATGGCCTACGATCTCATCGTCATCGGAACTGGACCGGGCGGCTATGTTTGCGCGATCCGCGCGGCGCAGCTTGGTCTGAAGACCGCAGTGGTGGAAAAGCGCGCCACGTTCGGCGGCACTTGTCTCAATATCGGATGCATTCCATCCAAGGCATTGCTGCACGCCTCGGAATTGTTCGACGAGGCCGGCCACACGTTTGGCAAAATGGGAATTGGCATTTCTGAACCCCGGCTCGATCTCAAGGCCATGATGGCGTTCAAGGATCAGGGCGTTGAAGGCAACGTGAGGGGTGTCGATTTCCTGTTCAAGAAGAACAAGATCGACGCATTTTTCGGTAGCGGACGAATTGTTGCGCCGGGCAAGGTCGAGGTGAAAGGCGAAGGCGGTAAAGCGCAGACCATTGAAGCGAAATCGATCGTCATAGCCACCGGTTCTGACGTTGTGCGCTTGAAGGGCATCGATATCGACGAGAAGCGCATCGTCTCATCGACCGGAGCTTTGTCGTTGCCGGAGGTGCCACGTCATCTGCTCGTTATCGGAGCCGGCGTCATCGGGCTTGAGCTTGGCTCGGTGTGGCGGCGCCTCGGTGCGCAGGTGACGGTGGTGGAATTCCTCGACGGTGTGTTGCCGGGAATGGACGGTGAAGTACGGCGTCAGGCCCAACGTTTGTTCGAGAAGCAGGGCATGACATTCAAATTGTCTTCGAAGGTGACCGCGGTCGATGCTTCCGGAAAACGGCTCAAGGTTTCAGTAGAGCCCGCGAAAGGTGGCACCGCTGAATCGATCGAGGCCGATGTCGTTTTGGTTTCGATCGGCCGAGTGCCATACACCGAAGGTCTGGGACTCAAGGAACTGGGCGTCAAGCTGGATGAACGCGGACGCATCGTTGTTGATCACTACTATGCAACCAATGTTCCGGGCATCTGGGCCATCGGCGATGTGATCGCCGGTCCGATGCTGGCGCACAAGGCTGAAGACGAAGGCGTGGCGGTTGCGGAAATTCTGGTCGGGCAGGCGGGTCACGTGAACTACGATGCCATTCCGAACGTCGTGTACACCTATCCAGAGATCGCTGTGGTTGGGAAAACCGAGGAAGAGCTCAAAGCCGCGGGCGTCGCCTACAACGTCGGCAAGTTTCCCTTCACCGCCAATGGCCGTGCAAAAGTCAATCTGACAACCGAAGGTTTTGTCAAAATTCTTGCCGATGCAAAAACCGATCGCGTGCTCGGTGTGCATCTTATCTGCGCCGACGCGGGCAATATGATTGCGGAAGCCACCATTGCGATGGAGTTCGGCGCCTCTGCCGAAGATATTGCACGCACGTGCCACGCGCACCCCACGCTGCCCGAGGCGGTGAAGGAAGCGGCCATGGCGGTAGCGAAACGCGCAATACATATGTAGCCTTGAAATGGCCGGGTCAGTCCCGGCCATTCGCTTGAATGGCCGCAAGGACCCGCGCATCGTCAGTTCGAAATCGGGGGAAGCTTCATGGCCAAAGGCCACAAGGACAAAGTTGCGATCATCACTGGCGCGGCGAACGGCATCGGCCAGGCATTTGCCAGGCGCCTCGCGGAAGACGGCGTGCACATAGCGATCGTCGACCTTGTCGACGGCAAGGACACAGTAAAATTGGTTGAAGCCGCCGGACGACAGGCGCTCGCTGTGAAGTGCGATGTATCTTCGGAAACTTCAGTCGCCGCCATGGCCAAAGAGGTCCAAAGCAAATTCAGTCACGTTGATATTGTGATCAATTGTGCGGGTGTTTTCCCGCAGATGAATTTTCCCGAGATGACGTTTGCCGATTGGCGCAAAGTTCTGTCGACCAATCTCGACGGCACATTCCTCGTCACTGCCGCGTTTGTACCGGGAATGCGCTCGCGCAAATGGGGTCGCGTCGTGAACATGGCATCGAGCACGCTTGGTTCGGTAGTCACTGGTTTTGCTCACTACGTTGCGAGCAAGGGTGGCATCGTCGGGTTTACTCGCGCGCTTGCGACCGATCTTGCGCCCGACGGCATCACCGTAAACGCCATTGCCCCGGGACTGACGCGATCACCCGGCACGCTGGTGCGTGAACCGCGCCCTGGCTTCAAAACCATGGACGATGAGTTCAATGCGGTTGCTCAAATGCAGGCAATCAAGCGAGTGGAAGAGCCGGCCGATCTGGTTGGCGCGGTCTCCTTTCTCACCAGCGACGACGCCGCCTTCATGACCGGGCAGACCCTCAATGTGGATGGCGGACGCGTGAGATCATAATTGCTTGTTGGGCAAAGCCGCAGGTTTTCAATGCCTTGGCTTCGACGAGAGTCTGCGTGTTTCATTTCGCAGTTGCGGAAGAAAAACTATACCAGTGTCTGCCTTACTTAAGACGGTCCGTCAGCCTATAGTTTGATTCATGCGCCGCAATGCATTCCGTCCACTGTGGGTCATCCTCGCACTGCTGTTGCTCCTGGAGGCCTGGCTGTGGGACCACCTCGAGCCCATCGTTGCGCGCGTCGTCAATATCTTTCCTTGGGGCAGGGTCAAAATCGCGGTTGCGCGAGCGATCGAAAATCTGCCGCCATACGTCGCTCTGGTTGTCTTCGCTATTCCGCTGATCGTCGTATTGCCGGTGAAGTTTCTGGAGGTTTATTTCATCGCTACCGGAAACTGGTTTGGGGCCGTCGTAACTCTTCTGCTCGCAAAGCTTCTTGGCCTCGGGGTGACCGCGTTTGTCTTCGATGCAACACGCGGCAAGCTACTGCAAATACCGTGGTTCCAGCGTTTGTATGACTGGGTCATTTGGGCACGCGACTGGGCCTACACGCAGACCGAGCCCATCCGCGCTCGCATCCGGAAAGTCGCCTGGATGTTCAGGCCAGAGCGTGCACGGCGCACATTCCGACGATTGATGCGCCTGCGTCGATCCTACCGCAATCGCCCTGCGTGATGTGATCTCAGTGGCCTGCCAAATGCAGGGCGTGCGGCGCCCATAGGCCGAGGGCCATGAAGCCGAGGCCAAACACGCCCAAAACACCC
>Ga0207693_10001509_pt1 | contig 20550 bp, 22 predicted proteins | sample LARL81metaG_FD_184347 | JGI IMG/M metagenome (GOLD analysis project Ga0207693, IMG submission 184347) | Corn, switchgrass and miscanthus rhizosphere microbial communities from Kellogg Biological Station, Michigan, USA - LAR L8-1 metaG... | ecosystem: Host-associated > Plants > Roots >... | reverse complement strand
CACGCTCGTCACCGATGTGGGCGTGCGATTGCCCGCGCACCTGACGGCGAATGGCAGATCGATCCTCGCGCACCTCTCCGCGGCTCAGGTCAGGGCGCTGTTCCCGTCGTCGGCCGCGTTCATCCACCGCACCGAGCGCGGGCCCAATTCGCTTGCGGAGCTACGGCGAATCCTGCAGACGGAACGCGCGCAGGGGTGGGCGGAGGAGGCGGGCATGATCACCGAGGGTCTGCAGTCGGTGGCGGCGTGCGCCTTCGACCATGCGGGGCGTCCGGTCGCCGCGTTCAGCGTGACCCGCCGCGAGGACCGGCCCAACACCGCATTGCCCACGTTGGTCGACGCTGTTCGCGGGGCGGCGCGCCAGTTGACTCAGGCGTTGTCCGGACGCGCCCCGGACGGCTGGTTTGTTCCTCGCGAGCAGTCGTAAGGTCCCCGACACGCCGCGAAAATGGGGACCTTCGTGTCTGTTCGCCGAAAATCATATTCATGTACCGTTTGGTACATGATTACTGATTGCGGCGTCGACATCGAGGCGCCGGCCACGGTTGTCTGGGACGTGTTCAGCGACGTCGAGCGCTGGCCCGAATGGACCGCTTCCGTTAGCCGGCTCGTCGCGCTCGATGGGCCGGGCCTCGCGGTCGGCAAGCGGTTCGAGATCAAGCAGCCGCGGATGCCGAAGCTGGTGTGGGAGGTCACCGAGGTGACCCCTGGTTCATCGTGGACCTGGGTGCAACGCTCGCCCGGCGGTTTGACCGTGGCCCGCCACGAAGTCATCCCACAATCAGACCGGCGCGCACGGGTTCGGCAGCAGCTCGACCAGCGCGGCCCGGTTGGCGCCATAGTGGGTTTGCTGATGCGTGGAATGACAAGGCGCTACCTCGAATTGGAGGCGGAGGGTCTCAGGGCCCGAAGTGAGCAGCGGCGCGTCGATGGCCCGAGCGCCTGATCTAGCGCGGCGCCGCGAGCTACTCGACGCGGTGGTGAAAGAAGTCGCGGCGCGTGGCATCGGTGACCGATCGCTTCGCGACGTCGCCGCGGCGGCCGGCACCAGCCACCGCATGCTGCTGCACCACTTCGGCTCGCGGAACGAGCTACTGCTGGCGATCGTCGACGAGGTCGAGCGCCGTCAGCGAGCCCTGCTGCCCGAGTTGCCGACCAAGCCCGCCGCTGCAATCGCAGCCATGTGGGCCAACCTTCGCCAGCCGGAGCTGCGGCCATTCGAGCGGCTCTTCTTCGAGTGCTACGCCCGCGCGGTCCAGGGTGAACAGCCGTTCGCAAGCATGCTCCCAGGAGCCGTAGAGGCATGGCTCGCTGACGCGGGCACCACCGACCCGTCGCTGGTGCGACTCGGACTGGCCGTAATGCGCGGCCTACTGCTTGATCTGGTCGCTACCGAGGACAGTGCTGGTGTCGATGCGGCGGCCCAGGCCTTCGCCGACTTGGTTCGGCGGGCAGGCGCCTAGCCGCCCGAACTGGACTTGGACGCAGCCGCCGCAGCGGCGGCGGCCCTGCCTTCTGGGCTGGCGGCCGAATTGCCGGGTGTGGTGGCCGTCGCGATCCCCGCTTCACAGTTCAGCGATACCAACATCTCGTTGGTCGCGGACCCACCGCTGTTTTCTGGCGGCTGCACCGTGCGCTTCTGCGCCCGGGTCACCACGCAGTCAGGCCACGCCTTCTGGTCGCCGACGACCGTCTCCACCACAGGCTTCAAACCGGCGCTACTCAGCGCGCCCTGAGCGTCTGAGTATTTCTGCCCCGTCACGTCGGTGGCCGCCGCGGCTACACCGGTTCCCGAGATGGCAAGTGCCGCAAGGGCTGCTGCGACAGCGCTTCCACCCAGGACGGGTCGAATGCCGTTCATCAGGCGCCGGCCTTGATGGGTGGCACCGCCACGGTGGTCGGCTCCACCGACGCAGGTGTCGTAAACGTAGCTGTCGCACCCATGGTCATGGCCGAAGTGGACGGCTGGATATAGACCGTGTTCGTCGGGGCATCACCGGATCCGGCCAGCGTGTTTGCATGTCCTGAGCCACCGTCATCGAGAACCACCGTCAAGACACCGGCTCCGACTACCGCTGCTGCGGCGCACGCCGCTCCCACCAACTTCACGCCGCGACGACTGGTCGCCGTTCGATTCGTGTTCATAGCGGGATCGTTGCGCGCTCACCGTAGGGATTCCTGCAACGCCTCTGTGAGCTCGCTGATTTAAGTACCGGTCACAACCTCGTTCCTTGGGACTTGCTTGGGATTAGCCAACAGTCAGCTCCGGGTAGGCCTGGTCACTCGCGGGGTCAGTCTTCATCAGCGCGTCCGCGCACGTCGCGGATATGCCGATCGAAGGAGTACACATGAAGCTGAAGCGAACCGCGGCCAAAACAACTTTCGTCGGTGCAATGAGCATCGCCGCGGCCGTTTCGACGCAGGGATGGCACAGGCTGATCCACGGTGCCCGAGTCCGCCACCGTGGCCGATTCCGGCACCTGACAACGGGCCAGGGGGCCAACGTCGCGCCGCCGGGCAACCCGGCACTCGATTACCGCCTCCGGGTCACGGCGGTCCGATGCCGCTGGATGCGGTCGCACCCACGTGGGCTCAGCCGGCACCGCCGCGCCTTTCTGGGCGCCGTCGCTGCCGGTCGTCTGGAATACGGAGCTCAACGCTTGGGGCGTAAGTGGAACGGCGGTTTCCAGACGCTGTAACCATCTCAACGGAGCGGTCGCCTTGCCTTCGCGGGGCGACCGTTCTGCGTTCAGTCCCCGTTCAACCGCGCCCGCACCGATGCCGCGCTGTCGCTCGCCAGTACCGCTTTGACGATCGGTTGCGCGTCAACGGTGTTAACCGCTCGAACGGCTTCCTTGACGGTGGGAATTGCCGGCGGTGTGACGGACAGCGCGTCCACGCCCATCCCGAGCAGCAGTGACACGGCCCGCTCGTCGGCAGCGAACTCGCCGCACACCGATACCGATGCCTGGCCGGCGGCGCCCCGGCACGTCGCCTGAATCAGTTGCAGGAGACCGGGATCGAACGTATCGCCAATCGACGCGACCGCATCGTTGTTGCGGTCGGCGGCCAGTGCGTACTGCGTGAGATCGTTGGTACCGATGGATAGGAAGTCGGTGTGGCGGGCGAATACAGCGGCCTTGAGCGCGGCCACCGGCACCTCGACCATCATGCCCACCTGCAGTTCGGCCGGACGACGCTGACCGGCCCGGCTGATCGCCGTCTCCAAAAGCTGACGCGCCGCGAATAATTCGTCGAGGGTGGTGATCATCGGGAACATCACGCTGACCGGAGTCTGGTGCGCCAGCCGCACCATCGCCAACAGCTGATCTGCCAACAGTTCTGGATGCGCCAACGACAGCCTGATGCCACGGATGCCGAGGAAGGGATTCATCTCGGCCGGCGTCGGTAGGAACTCCAATGGCTTGTCGCCGCCAACATCAAGGGTACGCAACGTGATTCGCCGTCCCTCGAGCGATTCGGCGATCTTGCGGTAGACCGCGAGCTGTTCCTCGACATCCGGTGCGTCCTGGCGGCCGAGGAAAAGGAACTCGGTGCGCACCAGGCCCGCGAAGTCCGCGCCGTGGACTGCCGCCGCCCGTGCATCATCCACCGACCCGACGTTTGCGCCCACTGCGACCGTGACACCGTCGCGGGTGACCGCGGGCTCGGTGGTGCGGGCCTGCGCCTGGCGCTGACGCTGTGCGAGCGTCGCGACCCGGGCCGCAAACTCCGCGCGGACATTGTCGGGCGGGTCGACGACGAACTCGCCGCTGCCGCCGTCCACCGCAACGATCGTGCCGTCAGGAATGGATAGAACGGTGGGACCGGCGCCGACGACCACCGGAATCCTCTTCGCGCGCAACAGGATCACATTGTGCGCGTGTGGACTACCGAACGCCAGCAGTACCGCCGCCACGTGGGACTGGTCCAACTCGGCGGCTTCGGCCGGCGTGAGGTCGGCGGCCACGAGCACGCCGGTGGGCCCGGGGGAACTCTCGCTCGTGCCGAGCGCTGCCCGCAACACTTGATCGCCCACCGCGCGGACGTCGTCGGCACGGGCCTGCAGGTACGGATCGGGCACGGCCGCGAACTCGGCGGCTAGCCGGTGCACGGCGGCCGACCAGGCGGACACCGCCGTCTGGCCCTTGTCGATGCGGCTCCGCGCGTCGTCGAGCAGCGCGGCGTCGTCGAGGAGCAGTTGGTGGGCGTCGAAGATCGACGCCTCGGCCTCGCCCACCTCGCGGGCGGTGCGGGTCCGCAGCTGGCTGATGGTGCGCCGCACCGACGCTATGGCCTTGCCGAGCCGGCGCCACTCGACCGCCGGCTCGTCGGCGGGAGCTTCGGGGATGGTGGTGGCGCCCATCCGGATCGAACGGGCCGGCCCGATTCCAAGCCCAGGGCCTGCGCCGATCGGCGCCTGCCGCACCGTCGGCTCAGGCGTGGCAGCCGCCTCGACCGCTGACTCGTCGAAGTTGCGCGCCGCCAGCGACAGAATGTGATCCAGCGTCTCGGCCGCCTGGCTTCCCGAAACTCGCACCTCGACCTCGTCACCGGAACGCACACCCAGCGTGGCGATCTTCGAAAGGCTGCCCGCGTCAACCCATTCGGATTCGGTGTGGCGGTTGCGGATCCGCGCATGGGCGTCGCGACGGCGCACCTCCTGCACCAAACGTGCGGCCGGTCGGGCGTGCAGTCCGTGCCGGTTGGCGACGACGAAGTTGCCCGTCAGCTCGTCGTGATCGCCGGGCACGTCGGCTTCGGCCGCGACCGGCGCCGACCCGAGGTGGCCGATCTTGCCGGCCAGCGCCCCGCCCGCCTCAGCGGCGACCTCATCGATGCAAGCGCCATTGGCCGCGGCCACCGCCGCGACCACCAGGCCTTCGACGAGCGGGGCCGGGCATAGCACCACGCGCTCTCGCACGCCGTCGTCGAGCAGTTCGAGCGCGAGTTCGGCGGACAGCACCGCACTGCCGAGGTCCATCAGCACCACGACGCCCGCGCCCTGATCTGCTGCGGTAATCGCGTCGACGATCTGTGCAGCATCGGTCCCGAATGTGGTGTCGTCCAGTCCTGCGGCGATCGCGATGCGGATCTGCTTGCCGTGCAGCATCTCCTGGGCCAACGCGACTGCTGCGCGCGCAAGTGCCCGGCTGTGCGAGACGACGACGAGCCCGACTGTCACCGCGTCACCCACCTGTGGCGAACGCCGACGCGGCGGCCGCGATCAGCATCGCCGACGACGTCGCGCCCGGGTCAACATGGCCGACGCTGCGCTGCCCTAGGTAGCTGGCCCTACCCTTACGCGCGACCATCGATTCGGTTGCATCCCGGCCCTTCTCGGCCGCGACGGTGGCGTCTGCCAGTGCCGCAGCGAGACCGGAGCCGGATGCCAGCGCCGCGTCGAGCGCGTCCAACGCCGGTGACAGCGCATCGAACATCGTCTTGTCGCCCGCCTCTGCACGGCCGCGCTGCACCACACCCTCGACACCGGCGCGCAAGGCCTTGGCGAACCCCGCCGCGTCCACGCCGTCACCCGCGCCAAGTGCCGCGGCCATCCGGAGAAAGAACGTACCGTACAGCGGGCCGCTGGCCCCGCCGACCGACTTCACCAGCGTCATCCCGACCTGTTTGCACAGCGCGGACATGTCGGAGGGTGTGGCCCCTGCTTCTCCCAAGTTCAGTGCTTCGATCACCGCCGTCATGCCGCGATCCATGTTGATCCCGTGGTCGGCATCACCGATCGCCGCGTCGAGATCGGTGAGGGATTGGGCGTTTTCACCGATCACGCGCGCGAACTCTCGCACCCAGCCGGTAAACAACGAGAGATCAACGTCAGCCATTCAGCATCCCCTCCGCAGCGCGGGCGTGTTCACCGGGTGGTCCCATAGCCGCAGCAACTCGTCGTCGGCGCGCAGCAGCGTGACCGAGCACCCGGCCATGTCCAGGCTGGTGATGTACGGGCCCACCAGGGAGCGGGCGATCCTCACGCCGGCCTTGTCGAGGATGGCCGCGAATTCCGAGTACATGAGGTACAGCTCGATCAGCGGTGTGGCGCCCATGCTGTTGACGAACAACACCACGCCGTCATCGCTGGAGAAGTCGAAGTCCGAGAGGACCGGGTCGAGCATGAGTTCAGCGACCGCCCGCGCTGGCTGCATGGCCATCCGCTGGCGACCTGGTTCACCGTGAATGCCAATGCCCACTTCGATTTCGGTGTCGGAGAGGTCAAATGTCGGATGACCGACCGCAGGCACCGTGCACGACGTCAGCGCGACACCCATGCTGCGCGAAGCCCTATTGACGCGCCGCGCGACATCCGCGACATCCGGCAGGCTGCGCCCCTGATCGGCTGCGGCGCCTGCGATCTTCTCCACCAACACCGTCGCGCCGACACCGCGCCGGCCGGCGGTGTAGGTGCTGTCCTGCACGGCGACGTCGTCGTCGACGACAACGGATTCGACGGTGATACCCTCTGCATCCGCCAGTTCGGCGGCCATGTCGAAGTTCATCACGTCGCCGGTGTAATTCTTGACGATGTGCAGCACACCCGCGCCGCCGTCGACGTTCTTGGTGGCCTCCAGCATCTGATCCGGCACCGGGGAAGTGAAAACCTCACCCGCGCAAGCCGCGTCGAGCATGCCTCGCCCGACGAAGCCGCCGTGCAATGGTTCGTGCCCTGAGCCGCCGCCGGAGATCAGCCCCACCTTGCCGGGTATCGGCGCGTCGCCGCGGTAGACGATCCGGTTGGTCTGGTCGATGCGCAGCTCGGGGTGCGCGACGGCCATTCCGCGCAGCGCCTCGGTGATGACATCGGCTGGGTCGTTGATCAGCTTCTTCATGTGCGGGCTCCTCAGGCGGCGGTGGTGGTTTCGGCGGGAACGGCAACGGGGGCAGGCTTCTCGTCGGTACGGGTCTTGGAGATCGCGACATAGGCGAACGCGGCGAGGACGCCGGCCAGGCATTCGGCCGCGAGATACACCGGCAACTGACTCCACGACACCGTGCCACCTGCGATCTGCTGGACGAGCATCGGGCCGACGGTGCGGGCCGGATTGATCGACGCGCCCGTGGTCGGTGCCACCGGGATGATCGCCGCGAACACCACCAAACCGATGGCGACACCGGCGAATCCCGCCGAGGCCTTACGGTGTATCACGCCGAAAACGGTGAACACGAGAATGAAGGTACCCACGAACTCGGCGAAAAAAGCCTGTGCCACACTGACATCGCCGGAATATGTTGCGACGCCGAGGCCGGCGTCACGGGCGGCCGTCCCCAGCACGCCGATGATGGCGGCGGCTCCGACGATCGCCCCGACCACCTGCGCGGCGATGTAGGCCGGCACGCGCGACCACGGGAAATTGCCAGTGGCCGCAAGTCCGAGGGTGACCGCAGGGTTGATGTGGTTGCCGGAGATGTGTCCCAGCGCGTAGATCGTCGCCACCACGACGGTGGCGAACGCGAACGAGATCATGCCAAGGTCGGCCATCGTGAACGGCGCGTCCCCGTTGACGATGATCGTTGCGGGCACCGATCCCACGCCGACGAAGACTAAGAAGGCGGTGCCGAACGCTTCGGCCGCGAGTTTCTGGGTGATCGAAGGTTCGTCCATGAACGTCTCCTGAGACTGGGTCGAAGCCGGCTGCCGTCTGGTGGTCGACTATCTCGGATATCATTCGATAATGTCGAATGTGATCTGGACCATACGCTTATGCTTCGGTGAGCACAAGCGCCGACTTCGGCGGAAGGTGGACGGATGATCCAGGCCGTGGATCGCGCCCTGCGCATCCTCACGGTGCTGCAGGGCGGCCGGCGCATGAGTCTGGGCGAGATCGCGACGGCTATCGACCTGGCCCCTTCCACCGTCCACGGTCTGGTTCGCACGCTGCTTGCGCATGGCATGGTCCAGCAGGAGATCGACTCCGGCCGTTACCGGCTCGGACCGGCGACACTGCGGCTCGGCAACGTCTACCTCGACACGCTCGAACTGCGCTCGCGCGTGGCGATCTGGGCCGAGGGCCTGGCTCGACGGACCGGCTGCGCGGTGCGCACCGCCGTGCTGCTCTTCGACGAGGTCGTGGTGGTCGCGCACGAGCCCCGTCCCGACGGCACGCGTCAGATGCCAGAGGTCGGAATCGTGATCCCGGCGCATGCCAGTGCTCTGGGCAAGGCCCTGCTGGCCTTTCAATCCGACTACAAGGCCGAGGACCTGCGCAGCATGACCGGTGACACCATTATCGACCCAGCCGTACTGGCCGACCAACTGGAGCAGATCCGCTCGTCCGGAATCGCGACTGAGGTGGAGGAAGCCGTGCTGGGCGAATGTGCCGCAGCCGCAGCAGTTTTCGATTCGTCGGGCGAGGCCACCGGAGCGATCGGCCTTGTGGTATCTGCGGCACGCTGGCCGCTGCCAGCCGAGGACATTGACGCACTGCGTGACACCGCCCGCACAGTGTCACGCGAACTCGGATCACCGGTGTGGCCACCACGCCGGGACTGATAATCGAAAGGGATAGCGTTATGAGCGTGTTGTTTGTCACTGGCGCCTCGCGCGGCTTCGGCGCGGAGATCGTCGAGAAAGCGCTTGCCGCAGGGCATTCAGTCGTCGCGACCGCCCGCGATCCGCGGGCCATCGCGGCGCGGTTCCCCGACGCCGGTGAACATCTCCTACCGGTGGCGCTCGACGTACTGGACGAGGCGCAGGCCGCCGCGGCGGTTGAAGCGGCCGTCCAGCGGTTCGGCCGCATCGATGTGGTGGTCAACAATGCGGGTCGTGGCCTCTTGTCGGCGGTGGAGGAAGCCAGCGACGCAGCGGCCCGGGCCGTCTTCGACACCAACGTCTTCGGAATCCTCAATGTGCTGCGCGCGGTCCTTCCGACGCTGCGGGCGCAGCGGTCGGGGCGCATCATCAACCTGTCCTCGATTGGCGGGTTCATCGGCTCGGCAGGGTGGGGCATCTATTGCGCGACCAAGTTCGCCGTCGAGGGTTTTTCGGAAGCCCTTGCGCGCGAGGTCGGCCCACTCGGCATCGACGTCGTCATCGTGGAGCCCGGCTACTTCCGCACCGATTTCCTCGACGCCTCCAGCCTGAGCACCCAGGGCACTGTCATCGACGACTACGCCGAGACCGCGGGCGCCACCAGGCAACACGCCACCGACGTCAACCACGCCCAGCCAGGCGACCCGGTCAAGGCCGCGGCGGCGATCGTCGAAATAGCGTCGGCCGAGCGGCCGCCGCTGCGCATCCAACTGGGCCGCGATTCCTTCACCGCGGTTGCCGACAAACTTCAGTTCGTCGCCGAAGAGCAACAGGCCTGGCGCGACCTGTCGGTCTCAACCGATCACGACGACGTGGCGGCGAGCTAGAACCCCGGCGCGAACGTTCCTTACCGCTCGAAATTCCGGTGAATTTTCGAGCGGTAAGGAACGTTCGACGTCCTAGGCGGCCTTGGTGATCGCCAACACCTCGGCGTTCGGCAGCGAGGCCAGAACGTCCGTGGCGGCCAGAATTTTCGAACCGCGAATGCCGCTTCCGATGATCACGCGCTCCCGACCAATAACGTTCGTGTCGATTAGTATTGCCCAGTCTTCGGGCAGGCCGACTGGCGTGATCCCGCCGTGTTCCATACCCGTGAGGGAGACCGCGCTGTCCATCGGGGCGAATGAAATCTTGCGGGCGCCAAGGTGTTTGCGGACGATGCCGTTGACATCGGCGCGCGTGGTGGCGAGCACGATGCAGGCCGCGAACCATGCCCGGTCGCCGCGGCGCGCCTCAACGACAACGCAGTTGGCCGAGATGTCCAGGCCGATGTCGTAGTGCTCGCAGAACGCAGCGGTGTCGGCGAGGCCAGGATCGATCGCGCTGACCCAGAGCCCGTACTGCAGGTGTGGCCGCACGGGTTCGGCGACGAGGTCGGACGCCTCGCTCGCCGGGACGAACGTTAGCTTTCCCACGTCCATGGTCACTCCGTACTGCTCTGTCGGTCACCGATGAAGGCCAGCAGCCGGGGTTCGTCGGAGGTGAACCGGTCGACCTCCTCGCCGCCGTCGCAGCGCAACAGCGCCACCGTCACGCCGCCGCCCCTCCGAGAGATCACCTCCCACACCCCGCCGGAGTCCTGCCAGCGCTGTAATTCTGCAGCCCGATCGACGTTCATACTTCTACGATTCCACCGCATGAGTGCCAGTCGCCGCATCAAGGTCGCGCGCGTGTACGACGATCCCGGTCTTGACGATGGTGAGCGGGTGCTGGTCGATCGGCTGTGGCCGCGGGGTTTCCGCAAGGGTGATCCGCGGGTGGGCCGGTGGATACCGAAGGTCGCGCCGTCCGCCGGCCTTCGCAAGTGGTATTCACACGAGACTGCGCGGTTCGACGAATTCGCAGCACGCTACGCCTCAGAACTCGACGACGGCGAAGGGGCCGCGGCCCTGGCCGGATTGCGCGAGATGCTGCGTGACGGCCCGGTCACGCTGGTAACTGCCGCCCGCGATCTGGACGGCAGCCACGTCGCGGTTCTCCTACGACTGTTGTCGTAGGGTCTCCAGCCGTGGATGCAGCTGTGGCCGTCGCTGTCGCCGCGGTGTTCGTGTGGCTGGGCATGGTGTTGGCGATCTCGTTCATCGAGACCCCGCTGAAATTCCGGGCGCCGGGTGTCACGCTGCAGATCGGTCTCGGCATCGGCCGCTTGGTCTTTCGTGCGCTCAACGCCTGTGAGCTCGCACTGGCCGCCATTGCCGTCGCGTGTTTTGCGATCGAGCCGCCGGCCGCGGGCATCGCGGCCGCGGCAGCCGTCGCCGTCGTCACCCTGCTGGCGCAGGTGCTGGTGGTCCGGCCGCGGCTCAGCAGGCGGTCCGACGTCGTGCTTGCCGGTGGCGAGGGACCGCGGTCACGCGCGCATTGGGCGTACGTCGGCCTGGAGATCGTCAAGGTGCTCGCGCTGCTCATCGCGGGTGTCTCACTGCTCGCGACGTGAGACGATCGCCCGATGCGGCTGGGATTGCACGCCCTTGGCATCGGTTCAGGCGCGACCCGCGCCGTGATCGACGCCGTCGCAGCCGCCGCCGAGCGATGTGGTTTCGCGACGCTGTGGTCGGGCGAACATGTCGTGATGGTGGACCGGTCGGCGTCGCGCTATCCGTACTCCGACGACGGACAGATCGCCGTGCCGGCCACGGCGGACTGGATCGACCCGCTGATCGGGCTGAGCTTCGCCGCCGCTGCCACGTCGACGATCGGCATCGCGACCGGCGTGCTGTTGCTCCCCGAACACAATCCGGTACTGATCGCCAAGCAGGCGGCCACGCTGGACACCCTTTCCGGCGGCCGGTTCACGCTCGGCATCGGCGTCGGGTGGTCGCGTGAGGAGTTCGACGCACTCGGCGTCCCGTTCGAGCGTCGCGCGGCACGCACCGCGGAGTACGTCGCCGCGATGCGCACGCTCTGGCGCGACGACGTCGCCTCCTTCGACGGCGAATTCGTCCGTTTCGACTCGGTGCGGGTCAACCCCAAACCCGTTGCCGACAGCGGCATTCCGATCGTGCTCGGCGGCAACAGCGACGCGGCGCTGCGCCGGGTCGTCGCGTGGGGCGACGGCTGGTACGGGTTCAATCTCGACGGTGTGCGGGAAGCCGCCGAGCGGATCGATTTCCTCCAGCGGCTGTGCGGGGAAAGCGGACGCGACCCCACCGAACTTCGGCTGGCCGTGGCCCTGCGCGACCTGAAGGTCGACGACGTCCGCCCGCTCGCAGATCACGGAGTCAACGAACTCGTCATCGTCGATGGCCCGCCGGACGATGCCGATGCCGCAGCCGGCTGGGTATCGGCGCTTGCCGACAAGTGGATGTCGGCTGTGCGTTAGCCCACCAGTTCCCGCACCGCCGTTCGTGCGGCCTCGGCGGCCTGCTGCTCCCGGGCATAGAGCAGGCCGTAGGCGAAGCCGTTCTCGCCCGGGGTCGTTCCTGCGGTGATTGCCAGCCTGCGCAGCACGTCGCACGCGACGACGCAATCCTGGTGGTCGCCGAGCACCGTCTGAATCCGCTTGTAGTGCTTGACCGTTTTCTTCGCGCGCTTGTCGACGGGCACGCGCAATTCGGCCGCGTATCGGGCGCGCTTGGCGGCCTTGCGGGCACGGTGCAGCAGCGCGCCGTCACCCGCCTCGATGGCCTCGGTCAGCCGCCGATCGGCCTTGCGCGCGGCGCGGCGGGCCCGCTTGTCCACCGCCTTGAGGGTCGGCGGCCCGGTCAGCGGCGGCTCGGTGCGCCACCGCTGCAGCGTCGCAAGCAGGTCGAGGTATCGCTGCGAGTCCATCGTCTCCCCGACGACCTTGCGCGCCCGCAGTTGATGTGACTGCAGATCGGTGTTGATCCGGCCGGCGACCGGTCCGAGAACCAGCTCGGGCGGCAATTGGTCCAGCGCCTCCTGGAAGCGGCGGCGTTGCACCTGACAATCGCGCACCTCGCCGAGCAGTCCGGCGTACCACTTGAGTCCGTCGTCGACGTGTCCGATGGCCGACCGGTCCATCACCTTGCCGAACACGCGCACGGTGCTGCGCAGCCGGCGGATCGCGACCCGCGTGTCATGAATGGGGTCGCTGCCGCGGCGCAAACCGATGTCGCCGTCGAAGATGTTGTCGATCTGCTCCGTCAGGTAACTCGCCACGGCCCGGCCCGCGGCGGTTCCGCCCGAGGCTTTGGGTCGCGTCGTGCGCGAGACTCGGGCGAGCTTGGACGGATAGCGGCCGGGTTTGGCGCCTGCCTCGATCAGCCGTTTGGTGAGCCGACGTGGCACGGAGCGGGCGGCGGGGCCCAGCTCGACTTCGATCTCGCGCCACGCCAGCAGCCGATCGTCGATCGATGCGCGCACATGGTCGTCGGCGACCTCGGCGCAGAGTCGATGACGCCTGGGGTCGGTGATCCGATACCGGTCGCGCGTGGTGCGGATCGTCGCCACATTGACCAACGGCTTGCCCAGCCGCATGCCGGTCAGGGCGTCGGTCAACTCCGCCGGCGGGGTGTCGGACAGCCCCGTGCGGATCTCGACGCGTCCCTCGGCGTCGGGCACCTTGAGCTGCCAGCCGGTGTCGTCATCGCCTTCGCGGCGCCGCAGCAGCACACCGTGGGTCTGTAGGTCGCCGTCGGCGGTGTCGTAGTAGGCGCTGTTGAGCGTGACGGTGCTGCGTTCCACGTCGCTTCCGGCGACGATATCGTCGAGGCGGGGGACCGCGAAATGCTCGTCGACGTCCCATTTCAATTCGCGTTCCAGCACTTCGTCCATAGCAGAAGGCTCCCCGCAACGGGGGTCGGCGAAACATCAGCCTTTCGCCTCGAAGGGAGGTGGCTTACCTCTACGACGGTCAGTAGTCGTAGCGGGCCAGTGCGGTCCCGCCTCGGCGCTCGCCGCCGTCGCTCGACACCAGTGCGGGCACCAGCTCGCTGGTGACCAATCCGTGCCGATCGGTGAGGTCATCGATGATGTCGAAGCTCGCAGCGATGCGCTCGGGGCTGTCAACGACGATCGTGGTCACCGGCACCTGGCGGGTGAGCTGAAACATCTTGTCGCCGTGCGGTTTGTGGTCGCCGTGGAACCCCCAGATGCCCCGTAGCACCGTTGCGCCGTTGGCCGTCTGTGAGTCGAATAGCCGCTGGACGATGGCACGGTGGATCGGCACACCGTCATGCAGGGTGGCCTCCGAGGTGTAGATCATCAGCTTTTGCCACAGTGGGTGCCCGTCGCCGTCGTTTGCAGGCAGGGCGGTCGGGCGTGCCAGGAGTTGGCCATCGCGCTTGCACAGCTGTGCCCGTTCGATCGTCATCAATGGCGCTGGCAGCCGCGCCTGCAGTTCGGGCACCACGTTGTCCAACTGGGCGCCGGTGCCGACCGCGATGATCATGACGGGAATGTCGACGTTGCGACTGAAGAACCGGGCACGCTGGCGTTGTCCGTGCTTGGTGCCGTCGACGCCGAGAAAGACTGAGGCTCCGGCGAATCCGTGGCTGCGCAGCACCTCGCACACGGCGTGGTGGGCGGGTTGTCCCGATACCCGGTCCTGACGCCCGACGTAGACGGTGAGTTTGACCGTGTCCGGCCGCGCCGACGCATCGGGCCCGACGAGCAACCGCGCGCGCTCGAGCGTCACGAGCCCGCGGGTCGTCATCTCGACGGCACGGTCGGCGAGCGGAGCGATCTTGTCGGCGCGGTCGACCGCGGCGATCGCGATGGGTGAATCCTCCGACGCGCTCAGCGACTGGTCGCTGCGTAGCTCATGGTGTGGGCCGAAGCTGGCGATGCCGCGCAGCACGACGCTGGTGGCCACCGAACTCTCACCGTAGAGATCGAGCAGCGCATCGGCGAGGAAGCGGTCGCCGCTGCGCAGACGTTCGGCGAAGTAGGCGGTCAGCTTGAGGTACTCGTCGCTCACAGGAGGCCTCCGATCCACAAGCCGAGCGAGGCGGCCGCCAGACCTAGCACCAGGCTGACGACGATGTTGGCGACGGCGGGCCGCAGCTGACGTTCCTCGCCGAGTCGCTGGGTCTCCAGCATCCAGGTCGAGAAGGTCGTGTACGAGCCGACGAATGCCGTGCCCGCCAGCAACGCGAGGTGCGGGCTGAGCGCCACACCGGACAGGAAGCCGAGCAGCAGCGCACCGCTGAGATTGACCACCAACGTGCCGTACGGAAACGACCCGGCCACCCGCCCCGACACCGTGCGGTCGACGAGGAATCGCAGCACCGCGCCGACGCCACCGATCACGACGACGCCGGCCCAGACCGCGACCGTCATGCGCGGATCCGGGTGCGCCGCACCAGCGTGGTGGCGAGATACAGGGTGAGCAGTCCGGCGGCGATGCTTGCTGCGGCGTAGCCGACGGCCAAGCCGCAATGGTGGTGCTCGAGCATCTTGACGAGTTCGACCTGCATCGTCGAGAACGTGGTCAGGCCACCGCAGAGCCCGGTGCCCAGCAGCGGACGCCGATAGCTCGACACCGGCAACCGCTCGAGCAACCGGGTGGTGAAGTAGCCCAGCAGGAATGCGCCGACGATGTTGACGGTGAAGGTCGGCCACGGCCATCGCCCCGGGTCGGGTGCGGCAAGAGTTGCGAGCGCCGCACGCGCGAGGGTGCCCAGCGCGCCGCCGACGAACACCGCGGCCAGCTCTCGGCCGTCGAAGCTGAACATGAGCCAAAGTATCGCCGTCCACCTTTCGGTCCGGCGTACGACGCGGCGCTCACAGGAGCAGAATCGGGGACATGGCTGCGAATCCACGTGCCGGCCAGCCGGCGCAACCCGAAGACCTCATTGATGTGGCCCAGGTAGTAACGGCCTATTACACCGTCGAACCCGACCCGGACAACGTCGATCAGCAGGTGGCGTTCGGCACGTCAGGGCATCGCGGGTCCAGCCTCGACGCCGCGTTCAACGAGGCACACATCCTGGCGACCACGCAGGCGATCGTCGAGTACCGGGCGGAGCAGGGCACCACCGGACCGTTGTTCATCGGTCGCGACACCCATGCACTCTCGGAGCCGGCGTGGGCCTCGGCGCTGGAGGTACTGGCCGCCAATGAGGTTGTCGCGATGATCGATTCGGCCGACCGCTACACCCCGACGCCGGCGGTCAGCCACGCGATCCTGACGTTCAACCGGGACCGTGACGGCGATCTGGCCGACGGCATCGTGGTGACGCCGTCGCACAACCCGCCACGCGACGGCGGCTTCAAGTACAACCCGCCCAACGGCGGACCCGCCGACACCGACGCGACAGGCGTCATCGCCAAGCGGGCCAACGAGCTTCTGCGTGACGGGCTCAAGGGCGTGAAGCGCGTGCCGCTGGCCCGTGCGCAGCAGACCGCGCAGCGCCACGACTACATGGACGCCTACGTCGAGGATCTGCCGAACGTCGTCGACGTGCACGCGATCCGCGCCGAGGGCATTCGTATCGGCGCGGACCCGCTGGGCGGGGCCAGCGTCGACTACTGGGGCGCGATCGCCGAACGCCACGGCCTGCAGTTGACGGTGGTCAATCCGCTCGTCGACGCGACGTGGCGGTTCATGACGCTCGACACCGACGGCAAGATCCGGATGGACTGCAGCTCGCCCAATGCGATGGCGTCGCTGATCGCCAACCGCGACTCCTACCAGATCGGCACCGGCAACGACGCCGACTCCGACCGCCACGGCATTGTCACCCCCGACGGCGGCCTGCTGAACCCGAACCATTACCTCGCGGTGGCCATCGAGTATCTGTACACCAACCGGCCGGACTGGCCGGGTTCGACGGCGGTGGGCAAGACCGCCGTCAGCTCGTCGATCATCGACCGCGTCGTCGCGGGGTTGGGCCGCAAGTTGCTCGAGGTGCCGGTCGGGTTCAAGTGGTTCGTCGACGGATTGATCAGTGGCACCATCGGTTTCGGCGGTGAGGAGAGCGCGGGCGCGTCCTTCCTGCGCCGCGACGGGTCGACGTGGACCACCGACAAGGACGGCATCATCCTGGCGCTGCTGGCGTCGGAGATTCTTGCGGTGACGGGACAGACGCCGTCGCAGCGGTACGACGCGCTTGCCGAGAAGTACGGTGCGCCGACGTATGCCCGCATCGACGCGCCGGCGGACCGGGAACAGAAGGCCCGGCTGGCGAAGCTGTCACCGGAGCAGGTGACCGCGACCGAACTGGCGGGCGAGGCGATCACCGCCAAGCTGACCACTGCGCCGGGCAACGGCGCCCCGCTGGGCGGTCTGAAGGTGACGACGGAGAACGCGTGGTTCGCGGCACGGCCGTCGGGCACCGAGGACGTCTACAAGATCTACGCGGAGTCGTTCAAGGGTCCCGAGCATCTCGCGGAGGTGCAGCAAGCGGCTAAAAACGTGGTGAATTCAGTCATATCGTGAGTTCTGTCGCGGAGGGTGACTGCGAACGTGAGGAGCAGGACGGCGGGAGTTCGGCTGACGTAAAGCCGAAACTCCCGAGCGAAGTCTGGGTGCTGATCACCGCAAACGTGGTGGTCGCCCTCGGCTATGGCGTCGTTTCGCCGGTGCTGCCGCAGTACGCGCGCAACTTCGGCGTGAGCATCAGCGCCGCCACGTTCGTCATCACCGCTTTCTCGCTGATGCGGTTGGTGTCCGCGCCGGCGAGTGGCCTGTTCGTCCAGAAAATGGGGGAGCGGCGTGTCTATGTGAGCGGACTGCTGATCGTCGCGGTGTCCACGGGTGCGTGTGCCTTCGCCCAGACGTACTGGCAGTTGTTGCTGTTCCGCTCGCTCGGTGGCTTCGGTTCCGCGATGTTCACGGTCTCCTCGCTGGGGCTGATGATCAGGATCTCGCCTCCGGATGCCCGTGGTCGGGTCGCCGGATTGTTTTCGAGCGCTTTCCTGATCGGCTCGGTCGGTGGTCCGGTGCTCGGCAGCTTGACCGCGGGGCTAGGTCTGGCCGCGCCGTTCGCGATCTACGGTGTCGCACTCCTGGTGGCAGCGGGCGTGGTGTTCGTCAACCTCAGGCATTCGTCGGTGGCGGCACCCACGAAGGACACCGAAGAACCGGTGACGCTACGGATTGCGTTGCGCAACAGGGCGTATTGGTCGGCGCTGTTTTCCAACTTCGCGACGGGCTGGTCGGTGTTCGGCTTGCGCATTGCTTTGGTGCCGTTGTTCGTCACAGAGGTACTGCATCGAGGGCCGCGCGTCGCGGGTCTTGCGCTGGCGACGTTCGCGGCCGGCAATGTGGCGGCCGTCATCCCGAGCGGCTATCTGTCGGATCGCATCGGGCGGCGCACATTGCTGATCGTGGGCCTTGCCGTGTCCGGGGTGGCGACGGTGCTGGTGGGCCTGGCCTCGTCGCTGACGCTGTTCTTGGCGGGCGCGCTGGTGGCCGGTGCGGCCGCGGGCATGTTCACCTCGCCGCAGCAGGCCGCCGTCGCGGACATCATCGGCAGCAAGGCCCGCGGCGGGACCGCCGTCGCGACGTATCAGATGATGGCCGATTTCGGTGCGATCGTCGGGTCGTTGGCGGTCGGCGAGATCGCCCAGCATCTGACGTTCGGCGCCGCCTTTGTGATCAGCGGGGCCATTCTGCTGCTCGGGGCGGTCGGTTGGGTCCTGGCACCCGAGACCCGGGTGCTTCCGACAACCGAGCACACGCCGGCCCGTGCACTCGGCCCAGAGGTCGGCGGCGAACTCCCCTGACCAGCGGTTTTGAACGGGAACCGCAGGTGGTGTAACTTCGATGGGCACAACTTCACGGGGCTATGGCGCAGCTGGTAGCGCACCACACTGGCAGTGTGGGGGTCAGGGGTTCGAGTCCCCTTAGCTCCACGTTGAAAACCCGTTCTGACCAGTGTCGGAGCGGGTTTACTTGTTAGCCGGAGCGAGCCGCAGGACGCCATGTGTCCTAAATCTGTCCTACCGCTGAGGAGAAGACGTCCGCGGCTGCGGTCAGGCGGTCGTCTGTCACCCGCCCATAGACGGCCTGGGTCATGCGCTCGGTATGGCCGTGCCAGGCGGCAACCACATCGGCGGCGATGCCCGCCGCACGCATCCGCGAGATGTTGCTGTGCCGCAGCTTGCCGAGCGTGATCGCCTCGAGCCCGGCGGCGATGCGTTGGGCCGCAAACTCACGCGAGTATTCGCGCACCGGTAGCCACGTTCCATCGACGCGTGACAGCAATAGGTCGGCGTCGATGAGTGGTCGGCCCACCGCAAGGCGCTCGCGCAGGTGTACCGAGCGCATCGCCTTGAGCATCGCCAGCTCTCGCGCTGGCACCGGGAGACCGCGGGCACTGCGCTCGGTCTTGGTGGGCACGATGGTGTCGCGGCCGTTCACGTCGACGCGGGCCCGACGGATGTGCAGCGCGCCGGTGTCTAGTTCGATGTCCGACCAGCGCAGTCCACCGACCTCTTCACGGCGCAACCCCAGTAGCGTCAACGCGAAGCACCCGCCGAGGCGGTGCGTGGTGACGTGATCGAGGAACTTGGCCATCTGCTCGGGTGTCCATATGTCGTCGGCCGCGGTCGCGGTGACCGCCCTCTGTTCGGGTGAGTCGAGATCGGCCGCGGGGTCATAGGTCAGCCAGCGCATCTTGCGCGCATGGACCATGACCGACTTGACCCGAACGATCGCGCGGCGTTTCGTGGCCGGTGCCAGCACCTTGCCGTCCTTGCCGGTCAGCTTGGCCGACCAGTCGGCCAAGGCGGCGGGCGTGAGCTTCTGCACCGGCACCGCTCCGAATGCCCTGCGGGCGTAAGCCAGCGACTCGCGGTCCGCGCGCACCGTGTTCGGCCCGATTGACGGATCGGCCGCGCGCAGCGTTAGCCAGTGATTGGCGACCTCATCGAACGTGCGCGTGGACTTAGGTGTCCATGCCGCCGTACTCCACTGGCTGCGCTGCTCGGTGACCCAATCCTGAGCGGCATTCTTGGTCGCGAACACCTTGGTTGGCCGGACTTGCGTTCCGGTCACCGGATCGGTGCCGAGTGTTGGCCGGGCGCGCCACCCCTTGCCGTTGGGCCCGGTCGTGTGAATCCAACGTGTAGTTGGCGTCTTATCGCTCGCACGCCGATAGACCTAGGGATAGCAAAAACTACAGGTCTCGGCAGATCCTGTTACGTGCTTTACACGCTTGAGCGGCAAGCGGACTCGACGTCTCGCCCGTGCTCGGTCAGGCCGGTCGATTCCTGGCGATTCCCGACCATTCTGGACGAATAGACGACAACTGGAGCGAGCCGCCGATACCCGGCCAGCAGCTACAGCTTCCTCGCCGGAGGTGTATCTAGCTCCTCTAATGAGGCTTTTGCAAAGGAAGCCTTCCATCTGTGCCCGTTCCCCGCCGAAAGCGCCCTCCTGCCAGGTACTTTCACACACCGAGCCATCTGGTAGCTTCCCGCTATTTCCCAACGATTTTCGTCATTAACGAGGAATAAACGATGGTTTGGTGCCCACGCCGCAGGTGCTCCGGTAAGCGCGGTGTGCATCAAACCTGCATCAAACCAGCACCAAAAACCCAGGATGGTTCAGACCATCTGTTTTGGCACTGATGGGACCACGTGGCCGACTGCTTTGCCAGTTATGGGACCACCCGGCGTGGCTGCGGACAGCTGCGGGGTTTCGGTTTGCTCGGCCGCTGTATTGTGCCGATGAGCTACCGGGAAGCGTCGGTGTTTGGCCCGATGCGCTCGCTGATGATTTCGGACTCACGCCAGCTTTCAGGGCGCCGCCGGCCGGTTGCGTGTGGGTGGCGTAGTGCCATCGAAGGAAAGGTACGGGACCGCAGCCGCCGCGGCGAGACGGTCGAACCGCTGTCGGATCGTGTCCGGATGCGGAGGGCGTCCGTCACGAGGGTGAACACGTAGTTGCCGGGGTGATAGTCGGGTCCAAAGAACTGCCGCTCGGGGTTATGTCGGTTCCCGCCATGTGCCGAGCGCCGCGAGGGTCGTCCGATCAATGCAGATGACTTTGTCGGCGTTGTGGGTCTTGCCGCCTGCTTTGTCCCGCGCCTGGCCCCGACGACCACGGTTTTAGGAGAGCCTGCAAGCCCTCCTTGTCGTGTCTCGAAAGGTGTTGTGAG
>Ga0207693_10001507_pt1 | contig 20562 bp, 15 predicted proteins | sample LARL81metaG_FD_184347 | JGI IMG/M metagenome (GOLD analysis project Ga0207693, IMG submission 184347) | Corn, switchgrass and miscanthus rhizosphere microbial communities from Kellogg Biological Station, Michigan, USA - LAR L8-1 metaG... | ecosystem: Host-associated > Plants > Roots >... | reverse complement strand
CTCGCAGTTCGGTCGTGCGCCAATGAGAGTATCCGCATACAGCATTTGCTGTAGCGCAAATTTTCTCGGTCTCTCGCCCTAAACTCACGGTACCTCGACTGATCAGGGGCTTACCCTGCACAAAATACAGGGTGCGGATCGATGGCACGGCGCGTGCGTTGGATGCAATCGAACAACGCTGGGAGAAAAGTATGCTGAGTATACATACTGAAAATATTGGCGAAATGGCAATCATTGAGTGCGAAGGCGGAATTGTCCGGAGCGAGGCCGCCTTCAAATTACGCGAAGCTGTCACCTCGCAAAGAGGTGCCCGAATCATTGTGCTCGATCTCTCGGACGTCTTTGCCATCGAAGCCGGAGGTCTAGGCATGCTCGTGTTTCTGCAGCGATGGGCTTACGACCACGACATTCGACTTAAGCTGTTCAATCCCCGCCAATCTGTTCAGGATAGGCTGGAGCACGCCAAACCGATGCGAGAGTTCGACATCGCTACGCTCGACGAAATGATGGCTCTCCTGGTTCGCGCCGACAGCCGATATGCCCTCGCTTCCTAAATATCAAATCTAAGGAGCAACCTTATGCTAGCAGATGTATTGGAAAAACCGGCAACGGTTGAGAATCCTCTTCGCGAGGTCTCCAAGATTAAGTCTAGAGTCACTGATGCGGTGGAAGATCGTGTCCGGTCGGCGAGCCAAGCGATCAGGCATGGTCGCTATGCTGCCGAAGACGCAATTGAGGAAGCGAAGCACACGGTCAAGCAGAGGCCACTACAGGCAATGGGTACAGTTTTTGCAGCCGGCATCTTGGCTGGGACCTTTTTAACCTGGATCGGATTCCGTCATCGTTGAGTGCAGGCCAACAAAAGCATTGCACGCTGTCTGGTCCCGGAGGGATCTGCAAGACGGTGTTCGGGTTGTCCCGCCCGTTCCGTGCAAAAACTTATTGCTAAGTATAGCGGCGGTGCTCTGAGGCGAAGAATTGGTCAGGAACACGACAACCGTTCGGTTTCGACGCTTTTTGGGCTGGATCCACTTGACGGAGAATAAGATGAGGGCCTTAGAGCCCTGACCGTGTCAGCACATACTGGCATCTAAAGGACCGATGAAGCCGGCAGCCATAAAGAACGCGCTGATCGGGACGTACGTTAACGTGGTTCGTAACCACACGCTGCAGATGGCTGCTGCGCTCGCTTACTACTTCGTCCTGTCTCTCTTTCCCGCCCTGATTTTCTTGTCCGCCGTGGTGGCCTATTTGCCTGTCCCTGATCTCTTCAACCAAGCCTTAGCCTTACTGGCAACATTCCTGCCAGCTGATGCAATGGGACTGGTGCAGAGAGTTTTGGCTGATGTCATCTCCCCAAACAAGGGAACATTCCTTTCCCTAGGGATTCTGGGCACGCTTTGGGCCGCATCGGGCGGTTTTGCTGCAATGATCGAGGCGTTGAACATTGCGTACGATGTAAAAGATGATCGTCCGTTCTGGAAGACGCGGCCGTTGGCGGTAGGCTTGGCTTTTTTGACGGGAGCGTTGTTGCTGATGGCGTTGTCGGTTATGGTTGTGGGCCCCCGATTTGGAGAATGGCTCGCTGGCAGAGTTCACCTTTCAGAGCTTTTCGTGCTGCTCTGGCCGTTCATTCATTGGACCATCGCCATTGGGTTCACGATCTTGGCGGTTGAGGCGCTTTACTTCCTCGCGCCCAATGTCAAGCAGCGTTTACGGGCAACGCTGCCGGGCGCAGTCGTTGCCGTAGGTTGCTGGATCGCCTTGTCCTATCTGCTCGGTATTTATTTTCGCCATTTTGGAAACTTCAACAAAACCTACGGAACACTTGGCGCGGCGGTTGCCCTGATGATCTGGTTCTACTGGACTGGCTTCGCCATGCTGGTGGGAGCGGAACTAAATGAAGAGCTTGCAAACATCAGCAAGGAGGGAAAACTGCAAGAAAAGCATGAACCGCCTTCCATCACAAGAATTGATTTCGCAGCTTGAGATTTATTATCTAGGAACAAAACCGCTATGCGGCCGTCTGAGTGAGCAGGCTACGGGCTGCGCCGACAACGGCGGTTACCGGTTTGGATTTTGAAATTGCCGAGGAAATTCCGAGCAAAGAGGGCTTGCTGCTCCACATATCTGTCACCGACCGCTGTACATGATCAACGGTACCTTCGGCATCAAGCGTTTCAACATACGGACCGCGTCGAGGCCATTCATCACAGGCATCGACATGTCTAGGACGATCAAATCGGGTCGCAATTGCTGAGCCTTCTCGATTGCGTCGCGTCCGTTTTCTGCCTCCCGACATAGCCATTTTGGGTGCCTGTAGGGAACATTGAGATGCCGAATGTCGGAACACAGAGTTTGCGTCTCTCTGCACAAGCAATCAGAGACTCTAGGATGACCCACCTCTTGGGCTTTTGGCGGAGATCCGTCCTGACCAAACTCGATCTCTGACGGAGTTCTCAGGGCAAATGATAAAGTCGACTACAACTCTTTTGTTATCAGCAAAACGTTGTGACCCTTGTAGAAGGCTTAGCCCTACAAGCGTGAGAAATACACCATTCACTGGATTGAGCTTCTCAAGCTTCCACGGTAAAAAGGCACCTTACAATACATTAATGCGATTTCGGATTGTGAGCCGAATGGCGTCCTAAAACCGGGGAAAATTCCACTACCTAAACAGGCCGGCCACCCTGGTCGAGAAGAATCGGAACCCAGATCACAAGAGCAAGAATCAGCAGCTGAAAAGAACGTCACTCCTTGAAACGTAAGCTCGGGCCGAGGATCGGAGGGCAACCATGACCGACAAGCCAGTGATCCTCTATGCCGATGACACATCGACCGTGCTTCAAGGTTGGAAAATGCTGCTTGAAAAGAACGGATATCGGGTTTTGACCGCAGCAAATGGAGAGGAGGCCGTGCAAGCTTTTGTGTCACATACAGTTGACCTAGTGCTTCTTGACTACCGCGTGCCCCAAATAGATGGCGGCGTGGCCGCGATCCATATGAGGGCTTGCAAGCCTGATGTTCCCATCGCGCTTCTGTCTGCTGATGAGTTGCTGCCACCGAGTGCGCTCGACGCAGTCGATGCTTTCATTTCCAAATCGGAGCCCGTAACCAACTTCCTGGAAAAAGTGGATTACTTGCTGAGTCTGCGGTTTTTGTTTCAGCCGCTTGCCGGTTCGTGGCCTGACGAGGTTGGACCTCATCATAAACATCATAAACATATGGTGCCCTGGAACTAGTGGGCATCTTTCTGAAAAACCGAGGCATCGTAAAGGCCGGTTTTCAATAAATATGGCCCCTGAGAGTAGACCGGGTTCGGGCCACTGCGTAGGCGACCGTTATGCGCTGGTGGGCTTTATCCATTTTCGTTGCTTTGGCGGGGTCTTTACACCTCGAATGCCAGCAAAGCGGCAAGGTTTCCTATGATGGTCAGAGGGTCGCGGCAGTAGACCTAGTCGCCAATCCGAAAATCTCAGTCGACTCCCTGCGTCCACTGGTGCAACAGAAACCTGAAGAAGCGTACTCCAGCCTCAAAGTCGAAGGCACAATCTCCGCACTGAAAGAGACGGGTCGGTTCAGCAACATAGAGGTGAACGTCAAGCCAGATCCAGGCGGTCTGCGCGTGACTTTCACACTGGAGCCGACACTCTACTTCGGGGTCTTCCAGTTTCCGGGAGCCACGAAGAGCTTTTCCTACACAAGGCTCTTGCAAGTTATCGATATTTCGAACCAGACGGCCTACCAGGAGGACATCGTTGCCAAAGCCACTCGGGCTCTCCTGCAATTCCTTATCTCCGAGGGCTACTTCCAAGCCCAGGTTCAGACCGAATCGCAGATCGACGAAACCCACCTACTCGCTGACGTGGTTTTTCACGTGACCTTAGGGAAACGGGCGAAGATCGGACGTGTAGAAGTCCACGGGCCGGAGCCCAGCGAAGCGGACCGCTTGCTGCATGTCACCCGTTCACTCCGCGCTGCGGCCACGGGTGCTTCTCTCAAAAAGGGCAAGCGATATACCCCGAAACGCATCGGCTCGGCCATCGCGCTGATGAAGCGTGATCTAGCCAATCGGCACCATCTCGCCAGCAAGGTGCACGCCGATCAGCCTCATTTTCACCCGGACACCAATCGTGCCGACATTATTATTGATGCCCAGTCGGGCCCCATCGTCAAGGTACGGGTTACTGGTGCGAAACTCTCCTGGCTTCCCTTCCTGCGAGGGAAGCAGATGAAAAAAATAATCCCCATATTTTCCGAGGGTACGGTTGATCCGGATCTGATGGAAGAAGGCCGGCGAAACCTAATCGATTTCTTTCAAAGCAAAGGCTACTTTGACGCGAAGGTAACCACGAATTTCCAAAATCAATCTCCCAATGTCGATCTGGTCTACGACGTGGACAGAGGCTCGCGCCACAAGGTCGAAACGGTGGGTTTTCGCGGCAACGAGCATGCCGAAGGCGCCGACCTTATTCGCCAGGTCATGGTTAAGCCACACCGGCTCTTGCTCTCTCGAGGAAAGTTTAGCGACAAACTGCTCCGCCAAAGCGTGCAGAGCCTCACGGCTTATTACAAGGACCGTGGCTACGAAGAGGTCAAAGTCAACCCTGACGTAGTTGATCGTGAGCCAAAGATTTACATCACCTTTCGAATCACAGAAGGTCCGCAAACTGTCGTCGAGAGCCTCGCGCTCCAGGGGAATACGCGGATCTCAGGTTTAGAGATCACACCTAAGAGCGGATTTCGGCTCCGCCCAGGCCGGCCATTTTCGCCGAAGGGTTTAGCCGATGACCGCAGCCACATTATGGCCGCCTATATGAATCGTGGTTTCTTAAACGCAGAATTCGATTCCAAAGTCACCCGGCTACCGAATGATCCACACAAAGTAGATGTGACCTACACGGTCAGCGAAAAACAACAAGTGAAAGTGAATAAGGTGCTCCTGGTTGGCAATAAGAAAACGCGGCCATCCCTGATTAACAAGACCGCGAACATCGCTCCCGAAACACCACTGAGCCAAGGACGCCTGCTAACCGGGGAAAGCAAGTTACACGAGCTCGGAGTGTTCGATTGGGCCAGCGTCGAGCCACGCCGGCCGATCATAGATCAGGGTAACGAGGATGTATTGGTCAAAGTGCATGAAGCTGGGCAGAACGAAGTCACCTATGGCTTCGGTCTCGAAGTCGCCAGGCGTGGTGGCAATGTTCCCGCCGGCACAATTGCACTTCCAGGACAGCCGCCCATTACCAGTGGAGCGCCGAATTTCACTGCAGCCGAGAAGACGTTCGTCAGTCCTCGCGGCTCCATCGGTTTTAGTCGCTACAACCTTCGCGGCCTCGCTGAATCGGTGTCCATTTCCGCCCTGCTGTCACGCCTCGACCAGCGTGCCGTCGCAACCTATTCCCAACCGTATTTCAGGGGTTCAAGCTGGAGTTCGCTTTTCAGCTCGTCAATCGAGCGTACCACTGAGAATCCGACATTTGCGGCTCGCCTGGCAGAAGGCTCGTGGCAATTGGAGAAGCCGCTTAATAAGGATAGGACACGCAGAATTCAGGTGCGATATCGCTTCCGTCGAACGATCCTTTCTAATCTTCTGATCCCCGGGTTGGTATTACCGCAGGACCAGCGATTGAGGCTTTCAACTCTCTCGGGCACTTGGATTCGTGATACTCGGGACAAGCCTCTGGATGCCAGTCGTGGTTTTTATCAGACGCTGGATTTAGGCATCACGCCGAGGGCCCTTGGGTCCAACGCCAATTTCGCTCGCTTTCTGGGTCAAAGCTCGTATTACAAACCATTCGGCAGGACGGTCTGGGCAAACCGGATCACGTTGGGGCTTGCCCATTCTTTCGCAAGCGATGACGTTCCGACGAGCGAGCGCTTCTTCTCTGGAGGCGAGACCACCCTCCGCGGTTTCCCCATCAATGGAGCGGGCCCTCAGCGCACGGTGCCCGCTTGCAGTAATCCCGCCATTCCCTCCACCTGCGTGAACTTACTGGTTCCTGTCGGTGGCGATCAGTTGTTCGTGTTCAATTCTGAACTCCGTTTTCCCCTAGGAATCAAAGAGGGGTTCGGGGCGGCAGTTTTCTACGACGGCGGAAATGTCTACGGTCCCGTTGGTGTTAGCCACTTCATTCGGGATTACACGAACACGGTCGGTGTCGGCTTGAGATACAACACTCCCGTGGGACCTGTTCGCATGGATATCGGGCGAAACTTGAACCCTGTAACGGGAGTAAAAGCTACCCAGTTCTACATCACTCTGGGGCAGGCTTTTTGAAGTTCGAGATTGTTCATTGGGTGCTGCTATGGCATGGAAAACAAAACTCGGCTGGATCGCAATAAGTTTTGTAGCTTTTGTCGTTGTCCTCATGATCGCAGGCTACGTCGTGTTTCGCACTCAGAGGTTCCATGTTTACGTACTCGCCAAACTCCAGCAACAAGCCAGTCAGGCTACGGGGGCACAGGTGCAAATCCAGAATTTTGCACTCCACCTGTCGAGCCTGACTGCCGACGCTCACGGAATCACCATCCGCGGTAGCGAGCCGAAGTCTCGACCGCCGCTGATCCAGGCAGACCAACTCATGGTTCGCCTAAAGATTGTTTCACTGCTGCGCAAGAAGGTCGACCTGAATGAGATCATTCTCCGCCACCCGGTAGTGAATTTTCTAGTCGCCAAGGATGGCACTACCAACCTGCCTACTGCCCCGAAGTCGAGTAGTAGCGGTTCGACCAGCCTAATTGATCTCGGCATCCAGCATGTTCTCCTCAGCAACGGCGAGATCTATTACAACGACGTCAAGACACCCCTGGATGCTGAGTTGCATGATATGCAATTGGAACTCAAATCCGAGTTCGCGAGCAAAGGCTACGATGGCACCTTCTCCTATCGAGACGGACGTCTCCAGTACGAAGACATGAAGCCGCTTCCGCACGATCTGAAGGCGAGCTTCAACGTCACTCCTTCGGAATTTGTGCTAAAACCGATGCTCTTGACCGTTGCCTCCTCCACCATACAGTTGGAGGGCAGGGTACAGAACTACTCGAGTCCCACAGCGGAGGGAGCTTACAAGATCACGATTCACCCGCAAGACTTCCGTCCTGTTCTCAACAATCCCTCTACTCCGACTGGAGAAGTAACCTTGGCAGGCTCCCTGCGTTATCAGTATCAAACCAACGTGCCTGCACTGAGGACCGTAGTTCTGGTGGGACGCCTGAACAGTCGCGAATTGGCTGTCAACTCGCCCGATCTGCGTACCGTTATTCACAATCTCCAAGGAGAGTTCAAGCTGGCCAACGGGAACCTAGACGCCCACGGACTTGGGGCAGACCTGTTAGGCGGCCGTCTGAAGGCTACCGCAACCATGCAGCACCTGGACACCAGCCCAGTATCGAAGGTACATGCATCCTTGCAGGCGATCTCACTGGCTGCGGCAAAGGCAGCACTGCGAACCGCGAACCTCAACCAGATTCCGATTGAAGGACGTATAGACGGAACCGCCGATGCAGCCTGGGCCGGCACTGTGCAGAACGTTAAAGCTCATTCTGATATAGGACTCAAGGCCAGTCTGGCCAGCGTGGCCGCCGGGTCAGCTCGCATTCCTCTTGATGGCGCGATTCATCTGAGCTATGACGGCCGTTCAAGTCTTGCGACTTCGACCAACACATTTGTCCGCACCCCACAGACTCGTCTGGACATTAATGGCTCCGCCGGCAAGAAACTCAATGTGACGGTACAAGCGCGCGCTGCGGACCTCAGAGAACTGGATTCTCTGGCAGCTACATTCCAAAATACTGCCGCGCAGACATCAGCAAAAATCCCGTCTCCAATATCCAGGAATCTTGCCGGCGCCGCCGATTTGCAAGTGGTCCTCGAAGGCAGCATGAACGATCCGCACATCCGGGGACAGATAAGCGGCCGAAATCTGCAGGTGGAGGACACACAGTGGCGAAGCTTACAGCTGGGACTACAGGCCAGCAGGTCCGGAGTGTCGATCCAGAACGGATCTCTGGTGAATGCCCGCGAGGGATATGTCAATTTCGCATTCAGTTCCAGTCTTTCGAACTGGCGTTACCTGCCTTCGAACCCGATCAGTGTACAGCTGAATTCGCGTGGACTTGCCATCAATGATTTGCTCCAGGTCGCGAAGCTCGATTATCCGGTTTCCGGCAATCTGTCGGTCGATGTCTCAATGCATGGATCTCAACTGAACCCTATGGGCAGCGGATCGGTGCGGCTGGCGCAGGCCAAGGCCTATGGTCAGCCCTTGCAGCAATTTTCGCTTCAGTTTCAAGGAAATGGCAACGAAGTAAATACCTCGCTTGACGTGAGCACACCCGCAGGCTCTGTCAAAGCGAACCTCCTGTTCCACCCGAAAAACAAGGGCTACGAGGTTCAGCTCAACGCTCCTGGTATCAAACTTGCGCAGCTTCAACCCGTGCAGGAGAGAAACCTTGGGGTGGTAGGCGTCCTAGCTCTGACTGCCAGCGGTCGTGGAACCCTGGACGACCCGCAGCTGACGGCTAATGTGCAGATCCCACAGCTTCAGGTACGGCAGGCGAGCATTTCAGGTATCAAGGCTGACCTCAACGTAGCAAACCACAAAGCGCAGGTCGCTCTTGATTCAGAGGTGGCCCAGACATTCGTCCACGCCAGTGGAATCATGGATCTGACCGAGGGCTATTACACGCGTGTAACACTCGACACCAAACGAATGCCCATTGAGGGCTTGCTTGCTCTGTACGTGCCCGCTAAAAGCGATGGACCGAGTGGCATTTTAGAAGTGCATGCTTCTGCGGAGGGTCCGTTGAACGACGAAACTCGGATGAAGGCAGAAGTGGTTATCCCGACTCTCAAGGCGGATTATCAGGGGTTGCAAATTGGCAATACGCGCCCCATTCACATACGTTACGCAAATTCGATCGTCGCGCTCGATCCGACCGAAATCGCCGGCAATGACACTACTCTGCGGCTCGAAGGTCAGCTTCCACTCCAAGACAGTGCGCCGGTAACGCTCTCCGCCGTGGGTACGGTTGACATGCAACTGCTCCGGTTCTTCCAGCCCGATGTTCAGAGTTCGGGGAAACTTCTCCTCGATGTCCGGGGGACCGGAGCGACTGCTCATCCAGAGCTCCAAGGCCAGCTTCGTATACAAAACGTGTCCGTCGTCGCTCCTGACGCGCCGCTGGGGCTTCAGAATCTAAACGGAACCCTTGACATTAGCCATGACCAGGTAAACATCACTCAGCTCACGGGAGAGGCTGGAGGTGGACAGATTTCGGCGCGAGGAATGATCGGATACCGCCCGCAACTCCGAATGAACGTTGCTCTTCAAGCCAAGAGTGTTCGCATTCGCTACCAGGACGCGATACGGACGGTGCTGCAAAGCGACCTGAATCTGGTCGGCACCAAGGAAGCGTCTACTCTGAATGGCCGCGTGCTTATTGACAGTTTGAGCTTCACTCATAATTTCGACCTGGCAAGTTTGGCCGGCCAGGTTCAGTCCGGTCCTGAATCCACACCCAGCGAGGGTATGGCTCAAAACCTCAAACTAAACATCGCCGTGCAGACTGCTCGAGATCTGAACCTCACCAGTAGTGCGGTCAGCCTGCAGGGACAAGCCAACCTACGGGTGATTGGTACTGCTGCTGATCCGGTAATTGTTGGGCGGACGGAGTTCACGGGTGGCGACATATTTCTCATGAATAAGCGCTATCAAATTGAGCGCGGGATCATTGAGTTCTCGAATCCCAACCGCACGGAACCTGTGCTCAACGTTCTGCTGACGACCACCATAAACCAGTACAACTTGAGCTTGACCTTCCTGGGCCCGCTTGACAAGATGCAGACCAACTACATCTCTGACCCGCCCCTGCCGACCGCCGATATTATCAATCTAATTGCCCGAGGACAGACTACCCAGCAAGCCGCAGCCGCACCTTCCAATTTTGGGGCGAGTTCACTCTTAGCCCAGGGGGCCGCGAGTCAGGTTAGCGGCGGAATTCAAAAGCTTGCCGGGCTCTCCAGTCTGTCCATCGATCCGACGTTGGGCGGCAACGACGCTAACCCTGGCGCCCGCGTTGCTATGCAGAAGCGGATCACCAGTAGCTTCTTGTTCACTTTCGCAACGGATGTCACCTCCACGCAGCGAGAGATCATACAAGGGGAATACCAATTTAATAAGCGTTGGTCAGCGAGTGCGACTCGGGACGAGAATGGAGGCTTTGCAGTCGATGGGAAATATCACAAACGCTTTTAAGGGTTCGACAGCGGTGGCCCGAAAATATTATTCAGATTGCTCAGGTGGACTGGCATAGTTGCACAAGAGGAACGCGTCGAGACCTTCATTGAGACGGGCGCACAAATGACTGTCGAGGAGGTGCACGGGCATGATCGAGATCGGGCCATCATCGGGTCCGTAAATCATTCAAGTTCTACGGTTCTAAATGATCGGCAGAATTTAACTCCGGTAAAGAGGGAGAATGAAAAAGCTAATTAACGAAACGCAAATCAGTCGTGGGGCATGGCTGAAAAATGGCAACTCGCCAGGAAATTCGAACAGCGCTCCACGCTGCGGCGCTAAGACCCGCCGAAGCACTGTCTGCCAGGCGCCGGCAATGGCAAATGGGAGATGCCGCATGCGCGGCGGCTCGAGCACCGGTCCGCGCACCGCCAAACGGCTGGCGCGGTCGCGCCGTGCACGCTGGAAACATGGACGTTATTCTGCCGAGGCGCGCGCGGAACAAAACCGTGTCAGAGACCTACTGACCGAGAGTCGAAAGCTGCTGACACAGATGCGAGCGGGCTGAATCGCAGGTTCACGGCGCGTGGGGTTCATCCACGGCTTTGCTCTAAATCCTACGTCCGATCCCAATAGGGAATATTGAACCTGGCACAAAGGCGCGCATAGCTCTTAAACTTGAGTAGATAATTTCTATACCATGGAAGAAAGCGCTGAATTAACGATCAATTAGCGCTCCATAACAGTACACACAATGTCCTACGGCGATGGGCTGACCGATGTGTCGTTGTTATTTCCGATACCGGCGCCTGGATACTGCGACCCGCGAGTGCTCTCGAAGTTAGACAACGGCATTTGGGCCTTTTCTCCAACCGCTTATCAGAACTGAATTGTGATGTCGACGCACCCGTTCTGAACGTGGAACTATCACGTTTTTATCACAGCTATAATGCAACAATGCAACGCGTTGTCACGAATGAAGGCGACTTTTAATAAAGTGAAGGCACGTACCAAGGTCGAAAGGGTTGCTCGACAGGACTCGAAGCTTCTCGGCCCGACAATCAATGAAAGACTGGCCGCAGGAAAAGCACTGCGTAAAAGCGTGCCGCGAGCTTCCCACGCCAAGTGGGTCTGCCCAGCCAATCGTCCCGACCCAATTGGATTACTAAAGAATGCGGATCGCGGAAGATTGCCAGAGCTGTTACCCATCCGATACGGCCGGATGCAGCATTCACCGTTCCCATTCTTTCGCGGCGCGGGGGCCTTGATGGCGGCGGATCTCGCAAGGACGCCGGAAACCGGAATATGCGTTCAGGCGTGCGGCGATTGCCACGTCAGCAATTTTGGCGGTTTCGGTTCGCCGGAACGCCAGCTTGTCTTCGACATCAACGACTTTGACGAAACACTGCACGCACCGTGGGAATGGGATGTAAAACGGCTGGCTACCAGTATCGTGCTCGCGGGACGGCAGATGGCGGCAAGAGAACGGCATTGCTCGGAGGCTGTGCTCGTAGCAGTCGAAAGCTATCGCGAGCATATGGGCAAATACGCGACAATGCGCGCGCTCGAAGTCTGGTACTCGCAACTCAACGCCGAAATCCTCATTGAGGAAGCGGAAACCACAACAGCAAAGAAGTATTGGGAGCGGGCTGAGAACAAAGCAAGATCACAGACGGCGGAACATGTATTCCCCAGGATAACGGAGGTCGTCAAGGGCCGACCGCGCATCATTGATAGTCCCCCGCTTGTCTATCACCCTCGCCAGATGATAAAGCTCGGAAAACGAGTGAGAGAAATGTTTCACCGTTATCGGCTGACGTTGCCGGAAGAGCGGCGCGTCATTCTCGATCGCTATCAGATCGTCGATATTGCCCGAAAGGTCGTAGGAGTCGGCAGCATCGGGACCCGTTGCGCAATCATTTTGCTCATGGCGAGTCAGCACGACCCACTGTTCCTGCAGTTCAAGGAAGCGCTCCCTTCCGTTCTCGAGCCGTATGCAGGTAAGAGTCGATATGCCAACCACGGCGAACGAGTCGTCACCGGGCAGCGGATGCTGCAAGCGGCGAGCGACATTTTTTTGGGGTGGACGCGTGACGATGAAGGACACGACTATTATTTTCGGCAGCTACGCGACATGAAGATGACGATGGATCTAGAGGGTATGCCGAGGGAGGACTGGATCGAGTACATCAAGCTGTGTGGACAGGCTCTGGCCCGGGCACATGCCCGGACCGGAGATGCAACACAGATCGCAGGTTACCTCGGGAAAAACGATATGTTCGACCAGGCGATGGCGAAATTTGCTATCGATTACGCCGATCAGACGGAGAGCGACTTCGCGGTCTTTGTTAAGGCCATCCGCACCCGACGCCTTCCAGCTGGGACCGACATTGTCAGTCCACGCTTTCGGTCGCATCTTGAAAAGGGATGAGAGTGAGTCAAGAAATCAATCGTTCGGATCAGCCATGAAAAGTCCAAAGAACAATACTGTGTCCGTGTCTGCGTTGGCCTTAGCGGTACTAACACTAGGTACCGGGGCTGTGATGTTTAAAGTAGCCCAGTCACAAACGTCCCCAGCAAATGCAACCAGCATCAAGACTTACGAAATCGACGTGCGCGGGACAACACAATGGGTAGACACGAACGTCGACTTACGTGGTGGGGCAAAGCTGCGTTTTACCGCTACAGGACAGATCACATATCCACCCGACCAATCCTACAACGGAAGATCTCGAACCTTGGGAACGTTTGGCCCGGATGGACTACCGCGAGGATTTGCGGACCTGATTCATCAATATGCCGTCCGAGATGCCGGTCATGGCGCCCTGATTGGTCGCATCGGTTCTAGCGCTTATGGGGGGGCGTTCTTGGTCGGCGCTAGCAAGGAATATGCTGTTCCAGTAGCGGGAAGGCTTTTCCTAGGTATCAATCAGAGCATGAGCGAGGCCTCGACGGCACAGGGCAGCTTTCACGCGAAAATCGAAGTATTGGACGAGGGCGTGAGTGGTGCCACGAACGCCGGGGGGCCGGTTGAAATCCGTGTGCCCGGCATCACCCCTGATTTGCTGAGCAAAATCCCGCGCCGCATTTCCGATCCCGCTGGAAAGCCGGGCGACATGGTGAATGTCTTGATCGTGGGAACACAGGACCAGATGGTCCAAGTGTTTACCGCAGCCGAATGGGTCAAGGTCGACGCTAAAGTAGAAACTACCGCTCTGAACGCGATCGTTGACTCGCTTGAGAAAAAAGACTATCTGACGATGCCGATGAGCACGCTATTTCTTTTTGGTCGCCCGCAGGACTACGGATTTGCCCACGCCGAGCCTGTGAAAGTTGCAATGTCACGGAACCATTTGCGAGTTTGGAAATCGCCATATGAGGTCGACGGCCGGCCGCTGTGGTGCGTAGCGGCCACCCACGACATCGGATTCGAGCGCGATCAGCGCAACAATGGCTTGACTCACAAGATCGATCCAGCAATCGACGGCGAACGCGAGTATGTGAATGGCACACTTTCAGAAACCGGGTTGGTCGCTCAGCGTGATCATGTTACGCCAGCCGATCCGCTCACCACGGCCAAGACCGCTACGGGAGGCGAGTTTCATTCCGACGGACGCATACTCGTGCTCGTCCTCACGAACACGGCCAGCAAGAGCAACTAGAGACGATTCGCCGCTTTCGTCGTTTTCAACTTCTCCCTTACAGGCTACTCTCGTTTGCCCTAATCAGTGCCAATAGGCACTGATTGTCGTTGAGATGGTCGAAGGCGAATTCGGAAGGGCGAATGCGGAATCCTTGATGGCATCCGCTTTGGAATAATAGCTGCCAGCGATGTCTACTCCGATAGACGGTGCAGCGTGGGGAAGCCGTTTACTCGCAGAACCTTGCAATCGGCGAAGTGCTCGTCAAAGGCTATAGCCCCGCCTTCGAGGTGACGTCGGCAAAGGTTCCGTCGCGATTGTTTTTGTACAGGCGATTGGACGGGCCGGGTGGGGCGGTGTCCAGGCGAGTGCCAGTTAGAACCAAAAGGTCCATCCAGCCATCATTGTCATGATCATGAACGCCACACCGCACCCGACCACCTCGATGATGTAGCTCTGGCTATCGATGCCACGGTAAATAACCGCCCACGTGAGGCCCGCCTATTTTGCGACATCGGTAAGGCGCGCCAGGAAGGGCCCTCCGGAAGGCTTTCCCCGAGGCTGGGCCTTTACGTTTCGTGAGGAGATTCCCTGGCCGAAAGCGGACGCGCCGATCATGCCACCTCCGACTCCGCAGCCCAAGATGGTGATCATTTTGCGGCGCGTGATTGTTCTTGGTCGAATCATCGGACCGGTTCGATCGCTTTCAACGTCTGGCCGGCTTTAACGTTCTCGAACTTCTGAACAATTCCGGATGGCCATTGAATCTCGATCAGCCTTGTCGAGGTATCTGCTCCCAAGCCTGCCAGCAGGCGCTTGTCACTGGCCGAAAGATAACCGACCGCCGTGTTGATGGTGAAATACTGAGTCAAACCGGACGCGCCAACCACCTTCACGCGGCTTCCGATTCCATCACGATTCGATTTCTTTCCGACGGTCTCGATCCTGATCCAGTTTCCACGATTGCCGCCGTCGTTGCGCAGCATGTATGCTTTCTGGCCGGCATTGCTGACCACGAGATCAATGTCACCGTCATTATCAATGTCGCCGAAAGCTGCGCCGCGGCCGGCCCAGGGTATTTGAAACACCTCTCCAGGGGTGACCCGGACGAAGTGTCCGCCTTCATTTCGCAGCAAAAGCGGTGGTTGCAGGTAGCGCAGGTTGGGCGAGGTCTTCTCAATGGTGTCCATCACGTGAGACTGGGCGACAAAGAGGTCCTTCCAGCCGTCGTTATCATAATCAAAAAAACGAGTGCTCCAACCCGCAAAGGAAAGAGTTTCGCTGCCCAGGCCGGATTGGTTGGTTACATCCCGGAAGATGCCGTCACCGTTGTTGCGAAACAGCATGTAGCGTTCGTTGGACAGATCGGTAACCACGATGTCCGGGCGGCCGTCATTGTCGTAGTCGCTGAAATCGGTGCCCATTCCGGCGAAGGTCTTGCCATCCTCGTTGTAGCCCACGCCCGCCAGCAGGCCGGTCTCCGTAAAGGTCCCATTGCCGTTGTTGTGGTAGAGAAAACACTGCACTGAATCGTTGGCGACAAAAATATCGGTGAAGCCATCGCCATCGTAGTCAGCGAATGAGACACCCAACCCCTTGCCCTTGGGATTGGCAATCCCGGCTTTTTCGGAAACATCGGTGAACGTGCCGTCACCATTGTTGTGATACAGGATGTTTGTGACGCCCTCGTAGTTGTCGGGATGGCAGTAGGCACGATAGCCGGGTTGTTTTTCTCCACAATAGCGGTTGGTCTTGAAAGTCCAATTCACATAACGGGTGACGAAGAGATCAAGCTTGCCGTCGTTGTCATAGTCAAAAAATCCGGCGCTGGCGCTCCATCCACCGCCCGCGACTCCGGCGCTTTTGGTGACATCCGTGAACGTGCCGTTTCCGTTGTTGTGATAGAGCGTGTTGCCGCCGTAACCCGTTACATAAATATCTTCAAAGCCGTCGTTATCGTAATCGCCTACCGCTATGCCCATATCGTAGTGGTTCTGTGGCATTCCAGTGAGACCCGCCTTTTCCGTGACATCGGTAAACGTGCCATCGGAATTTTGATGATAAAGCCGGTTCCAGAACTTGCGGTCGGACTTGTCGGGCAGTTTGTCATCCGGCATGGGGTCGTCGATCTTGGCACCGTTGGTGAAGAAGATGTCTAGCCGTCCGTCGTTGTCGTAGTCGAGTAGAGCCACGCCACCTCCCATAGTCTCTACCAGATACTTGTTCAAGGTGGCGGCGTTTTCATGCTTGAAATCGATTTTTGCGGTCTGGGTAATATCAGTGAACCGCACGTCTGGCACGGGTGTAGCGCCCATCAAGCACTCAATTAAGACAAAGACGAGACCAGATGCCGTACTCCAGCGGCGCGCATGTCGGGGTCTTCTCACGTGCTTTTGGTTCTATCCGAATTTCCTGGTGTCGAGTATTCCCTTCCCTTCTTGTAGGACGAAGAGGAGGTGGCGGGCAGATTCTGGAAGCTTTCCTTCAATCCGGATGGCCAGGTGAGTTCGACACGATCTGCTTTGATGGCGCCGCCCAACCCGAAGTGGAGGCGGAAATCATTTTGCGAATAATAGCTTGATCCGCTCATTACTTCGTACGGCTTTGGACTTCGGCGAAAGTGATATCCGTGAGTTTCTGCGCATGACCCTTAAACAAGTTCCGTATTGGCAAGACGGGATGATATACCGGTAATCGTTCACAGCAACAGCCCATCTGTGGATAATGCCCCCGGTGAAGGGACGCGGGGTTTTTGCGCCTTTTTGGCCGAATGGCGGGCTGCCCAAAAACTCCGTTCCCTGCCCAATAAATGCCGCGCTTTCATGAGTTATTAGGCAAAGCCCCTCTGGTAGCCCGTTCGGGCCATACCCACCCAAGTCTTTAGCAATTAAAATCCTTGTCACTCCTCCTAATCAAGAAAACCCTTGCATTCGCGCAACGAGGGAACGATCCCGTTATGCGATCATTTTATGTTTTCGACTTAGCAACCTTTCGGGGACTTCCGGGCTGCATCAGGGGGATGGTTGATCCGCGTTCTGGTGGTGGACGATTTCGAGCCGTGGCGACTGCAAATTTGCTCCATGTTCCAAGCGCGGTCGGAGTTCCGTGTTATCGCACAAGTAGGGGACGGATTGGAAGCCGTTCAAAAAGCCGTATTGCAACCAGATTTAGTTGTGCTGGACATCGGCCTTCCCAGCCTAAATGGAAGCGCATTCTCCAAGTCGATCCCCATGCAAAGATTATCTTTTTGACCACCAACAGCGATAGAGACGTGACACGAGCAGCTTTGAGCGCTGGAGAGCAAGGTTATGTCCTGAAAACTAATGCCGCTCGCGAACTCCTCACCGCTGTGCAAAAAGTTCTTGGCGGGGAGAATTTTGTCAGTAGTGGAATTCAGACGGACAATTCTGGTGAAACCGAATAAGCATGAATGTCCCGTGACGCAAAATAAAACAGCCATTGTCCCGCACGGCAAGTTACGCCGCCGCCGCATCGCTTTCCACTAGCCGTCGTAACTCGGCTTCGGGAATTGCAAATTCCGTGAAGCCACAATTCAAACAGACCAGAAGCTTTGGAAAAACCCAGACTATGGGTTTGTCCAGTCCTTCGAGTCCAGGGAAGTGAAGCGCAATCTCACCACTGAACGTGGTCTGGTTGGCTGATTGGCATGACCTGCAACGAGAGCAGCTTTGGGCGGACATCATACACCTCATTCAGACAGCTTCTTCGTCCGAAGAAGCCGCGAACCGAATATTGTGCGCGCATCGCACAGACTCCATACCCCGCTCGATCCGAGTCTCATTCTCCTCGAATCGCGAATGCTCCGGCGATGTGATATATGATTGTCGGAAAACCGACACTAGGTGGCGTCGAGTTGGCAAGAATCGCCGTTGCACTCACAATCGGATCAGCGCAAAGATGAAAAAATGGTTCCCACGAGTGGCTGCCGAGCCATTTCAGAGTTTCGGGCGGAGTGTTCCTGACTGTGGTTAGATCGCGGGCTTGGGTCCGGTGAACAGAAAGTCTAGCCGCCATGACCATTTTGTTTCCTGGGAATCAAGGGTCTCGAACGCCTCGCTTCGACAAAGGGCACGAAAACTAAGCCACGTCGACGAAAGCGCTTCCGTCGACACTCGCCCCTGCGACCTGCACCTATTGACAGTTACCGACCTCGGGCGGGTGACCTAACCTCATGAGGGAGCGTCGGACCTACGGGGGTCGAGTTTTTGAGGATGCACTCTTCTCCTTGTGCTTGTGCTTGATTGCGCGCCCTGTTTTGTCTGTCCAGCGCCCCATGGCAAGGACATGGTCAGTTCTCGTTCAGCAACGATCGCCACCTTGTCCTCCAGCTTTTTGGCAGGTCTTGAGCCACCCGCGGCGCAGGCAATTCTTGCAACGGCCCGGATCCAGAGAATTTCCGCCAAGAACAACATCAGCACCGAAGGGTGTCGAGCTACTCGTTTATTCCTTGTCCAAAGCGGCCGGGCACGTTTTTATCACCTCACCAAACATGGCGAGTTGGTTCTGCTGGCGTGGTTAGTGCCGGGGGACGTCATCGGGTTGGTGACCATAGTGAAAAGTTCGCTTCACTATATGGCAACAGCAGAAGCAATTTCCGACTGTGAGGTCTTGGCCTGGGAACATTCCGTCATCCGCAAGCTTGCTTCCTTGCACCCGCTGCTCGCAGAAAATGCCCTTCGCATTGCTCTTCGCTACCTGCAAACCTTCATTAACCGCCATGCTGGACTGGTTACCAAGACCGCAGAGGAAAGGTTGGCAGAGACCCTAGTTAGGCTCAGTGATCAATCCGGCCAGTTTCGTCCCGAAGGAATCGAAATCCATGCTACCAACGATGAACTCGGCGCGCTCGCGGATATCAGCCCGTTTACTGCCAGCCGCATGATAAGTAATTGGGCGCGCACAGGAGTTGTCTCCAAGGGGCGGGGTCGTGTCCTTCTCCATGCGCCCGAAGCGCTCATGATTGGTTAGCAGGAGGCAGTCGATCAGCCTGTCCTTCTCATGTGAACTGCGTCTGGCCTTCCCCCAAGGCCTGCCTTTCCTCAAGCGACGCTTCTTCGACCTTAATGGGTGCCCGAAATCCGACTCGTTTTCGTGAGCATGTGAAGCGGTAGTTGAGACAGCTTAACCTTTACTACCATTCCAAAACTGAATTTCATGGTTCGTAGCACTGATACAGAACCTAAAGATGTAGCACAGGAAGGCAATGCAACCTGGCCTCCTGCCACGAATAGCCGATGCCGGAATCGTGTCGCTCGGTTTCCCCTGCGAGCCCTGAGAACCACGTGTAGGTGATGTTGAATACCAGACCAAGCATCGGCCTTCATCTCGGGGGACAGGAACGCTGTCAGTTTTGCCAGTTACGGTGGCGGCCCTGTCGCTTATAAATTTCTTGCACTGCAACTTTTCTGCAATTAAAAGTTGGCGCGTCAAGCGTAAGCGCCTGATTTCCTTATTCGTGCAAACCATACGAGGTGGTAGAAAATGCTTTCACATTCCGAAGTACATGCTTGGCAGACACCTTATCGCGACGCCTTGCGAGAAACTGATCCCGCAAAGTTGCACCATACAGTGAAGGCAGCGGAGGAAGCCATGTACAAACGAGTCCAAGAACTGGCTTCCGGCCAACTGCTCGGGGCAGCAGAGTTAGTTAGAGCCCTGGAAGCCGAAGCACTGAACAACGCAGTCAGGAACCTAGTCGTTCTCAAGCGGGATAAGTTGGGTCCGATTCTGGGGGAAGTCGCGTAATCTGCCACATCCAGTACCGTTGTACCGCGAGCGGGCGGGCCTCGCTACTTCCGCGACCTTCCGCCCACGGCCTGTTGTGCAGCAACAGGCATGCGCTTTACCGCAAATGGCCTCGGTGACACGCTCGTTGGTGCCAAGAAGCCATTTCAACCTCCCCAAAGCAGAACAAATGGCCTCCTATCCCCAGTCCAGGACTATTTTTTAGCCAGTGAGATCCATGGGTCCGGAGTACAATCTCCGGGCGCGACTATAATGGCAGGTAAAAAGGGTTTGGCAAATAACCTTTTCTGCGATTCGTACACTACGCTTTATGAACGCGCGGAAGTAGTCCCCTATGACTCGGTCAGTCGAATCTCGCTAACAGGTCATGTCATGGGCAACGAACATGGTCAACGGTTTCCGCGCATCACCAAGGCATCCTCGGTTTTCTCTGTTGCGTCTCTCGTATGCCTGGTAGTCGCCTTATCCTATCTTGTCCCGAAACTCGAAGGGGCAATGATCTTGAATCCAAAGACGGTGTGGCCATTTTGGCCTGGTTCCGCCATTCTAGTTTCGGTCTTGTTGCTAGTGCCGGGGAGGATCTGGCCGATCCTGATCCCGGCAGCGTTCGCGACGTTTGGTCTCTACGACCTAGAAGTAGGCGTGCCCATCAAGTCGATTGCCTGGTTTCTTCCGGCAAACACGGTTGAAGTTCTCACCAGCGCACTGTGTCTTAGGTATTTCTTCCACGATGTGCCCCGGCTAAACAGCGTGACGGCGCTCGCGAAGTATTCGTTCTTCGCAGTGATCCTTGCGCCAGTCGGAGCAGCGTTTTTTTCTGCAAATGGCATCGGGGGGAGTTATTGGGAGGGTTGGAGGGTTTGCTTTCTCTCTGAGGCACTCGCTTTCGTCACCCTCACCCCGACCATTCTGAG
>Ga0207693_10001506_pt1 | contig 20572 bp, 16 predicted proteins | sample LARL81metaG_FD_184347 | JGI IMG/M metagenome (GOLD analysis project Ga0207693, IMG submission 184347) | Corn, switchgrass and miscanthus rhizosphere microbial communities from Kellogg Biological Station, Michigan, USA - LAR L8-1 metaG... | ecosystem: Host-associated > Plants > Roots >... | reverse complement strand
GCAGCTCGGTCACATCGAGATCGCTCCAGTCAGTTTCGCTCATGCTAGCCACGATGCGGTCCCAGCGAACCGGGAAACATCCGCCCTTTGGCGCATTTTCCCCGCGATGGCGGTGGGGGGCGCATATTCCACCCGCAAACGGTGATATCGCAGGTGATATCACGTTTTCGGCGGAGGCCAGCGGACAGCCTTTGGTGACTGGAGTGACCGAACTTGCGCCCCTCACCGCGCGGATCTACGCCCCAGGGCGGATGGTCTCGGTCCCGGGCGAACCGGATAGTCAAAGTCATTCCCCACCAAGGAGGGCGATATGACCGCCGCCGATCCACTCAAAACTGTCGGCCACCGGTCGATCGCCGACGTCTGTGCACTAGCGGGCGTGCCGCGCAGGGACTGGCACTTGTTCCGGCGTTGGGCCGGCGAGTCTTTGAGTTCGAAAGCGCTCGATCAGTTGCACGCGTATGTCGACGTGATGATCGCCGAACGATGCCGAAATCCGGGCGACGATCTGCTGTCTCAGTTGATCGAGACTGGGCTCGACGGCGAAGACCTCACCGTCGACGACTTCCGCGCGATCGTCGCCAGCGTGGCGGCTCGCGCCGTCTAACTGGGTGAGTCCTGCGGGTCCAGCTCGTCGAGCAGACCCTGCATCGTTCGGCACATTTGCCCGAAGTCCTTTGCGCCGACGAGCTTCGACCAGCGCCGCTCGATATCGGCCACTCGATCGCCCGCAGCCGACATCGCGTCGCGCCCTCGCTTGGTCAGGTCGATCAGCTTGGCCCGGCCGTCGGCAGGGTCTGGCCGCCGAACCAGATACCCCCTCTCTTCCAGGTCGTTGACCAGTTCCGACGTGGCAGCCAGGCTCAGCTGCGCACGATCCGCCAGCTCTGTGAGCCGCACGCCGCCCATGCGAACATTGCCGAAAATCTGCATATGCGGGTCTCGGATGTCACCGAATCCCGCTTCGGCGCGCGGCGCGGCGAGGTCGTGGCGGAACTCCCGCAGCAGCCTCGCCAGCAGCTGCCCGACGGCCTGTCGATCCGACGGCAGACCTGTTGACCTCGCCATGCCGACCGAGGATACTACGGTTACCGAAGTTTCGGCTTCCGAAGTAAATGAGGGTAGATCGATGATCACGCCGAGCCCGAATTTAGTCAGCACAGACCTGGGCCGGCTCCATGTTCGGCGCACCGGAACCGGTCCGCCGGTCGTTCTGTGGCACAGCCTTTTTGTCGACTCGAGGTCCTGGGGCCCGCTCGTCGACGTCATGGCCCGAGACAGGACGGTCTACACCATCGACGGCCCATCACATGGCAAGAGCGAGGCCGTGCACCGTGACTTCGCCTTCGAGGAGTGCGTCGCCGCCGCGGAGCAGGCCCTCGACCGCCTCGGTCTCGCCGAGCCCGTCGATTGGGTCGGCAACGCGTGGGGCGGCCACGTCGGCATTCGTCTCGCCATGGGATCCCGGTTGCGGACCTTGACGACCATCGGCACCCCGGTCCAGGCCTTCACGCTGGGGGAGAAGTTGACCAAGGGCTGGCCCCTGGTCGAGTTGTACCGCTTCGCTGGGCCGACCGGGTTCATTTTGAAGCAGTTGTCCGACTCGCTGCTCGGTGCGGCAGCCATTGCGGCTGAACCGGATCAGGCCGCGACGGTCGTTGCGTCATTTCGCGATGCCGAACGCAACGGCATGCTGCACGCAATGCGATCGATGATGCTGCGCCGCGCCGGCATCGAAGACATGCTGCCGCATATCACGGTTCCGACACTTGTGATGTCCGTGCGTGACGACGCGATGGGCTGGCGTCCCGACGAAGCGCGCGCAACCTGCGCCAAAATCCCGGACTGCCGCGTCGAAGAGGTCGCGGGCGGCGGACACGTCGCACCACTGCTCATCGACCGCGACCGGATCGCGCGTCTGCTCACCCAGTTCTGGAGTTCTGTTTCTCGGCGAGCAGACGTAAAGGGGCACGACACGCCGACAAAATAGTGCCTTTTGCGGCTGCTCGCGTTGAGAACCTAGCCCGTGTAGGCCATGACGTGCTTGATGCGGGTGTAGTCGTCGAACCCGTACATCGACAGGTCCTTGCCGTGGCCTGAGGACTTGAAGCCGCCGTGCGGCATCTCGGCCACCAACGGAATGTGCGTGTTGATCCACACACACCCGAAGTCCAGCGCTGCCGAAACCCGCAGCGCCCGCGACACGTCCTTCGTCCACACCGATGACGCCAGCCCATATTCGGTGCCGTTGGCCCACGCAATCGCCTCGTCCTCGTCCGAGAATGACTGCACCGTGATCACCGGGCCGAATATCTCCTGCTTGACCAGCCGGTCATCCTGCATCAGCCCGCCGATCACCGTCGGCTCGACGTAGAAACCCTTGTCGCCCTGGCGCTGTCCGCCCACAGCGACCTTGGCGTGCGACGGCACGTCGGTGAAGAAGGACAGCACGCGCTCCATCTGGTTGACGTTGTTCACCGGCGGCACCCAGGCGTCCTCGTCGTCTGCCGGCTTGCCGAATGTCGTCGTCGCGCCGCGGGCCTGTTCCGCCAACGCGTCCGTCAGGTCACCGGCCACCTTGGCCGTCGCCAGCACGCGCGTCGCCGCCGTGCAATCCTGGCCGGCATTGAAGTAGCCGGCGGTCGCGATTCCCTCTGCAGCCGTGGCGATGTCGCTGTCGTCGAACACGATCACCGGCGCCTTGCCGCCCAGCTCCAAGTGGGTGCGCTTCAAATTCCCACCCGCACTCACCGCCACCGCGCGGCCCGCGGCCACCGAACCGGTGATCGACACCATCTCCGGCGTTGGGTGTGCGACAACCGCGGCACCGGTATTCCGGTCGCCACAAACGACGTTCAGCACTCCAGGCGGAATGTGGCGAGAAGCGATCTCGGCGAGCATCGCCGTCGTGACTGGGGTGGTGTCACTGGGCTTGATGACCACGGTGTTGCCTGCGGCGATGGCCGGACAGAACTTCCAGATCGCCATCATCATCGGGTAGTTCCAGGGCGCTACCTGGCCGATGACTCCGACCGGTTCGCGGCGGATCCACGAGGTGTGGTTCTCCATGTATTCGCCCGCCGACTTGCCTTCCAACATCCTTGCCGCACCGGCGAAGAACCGGATCTGGTCGACCATCGGAGGGATCTCTTCGGCCATGGTGACGTGGTTGGGCTTGCCGGTGTTGCGGCCCTCGGCTCTGACGAGTTCTTCCGCGTGTTTTTCTACGTCGTCGGCGAAGTCGAGCAGCGCCTTTTGCCGATGCGACGGCGTGGTGCGCTTCCAGTCAGCGAACGCCTTGGACGCCGCACCGTACGCGTTGTCGATGTCGGCCTCGTTGGATATCGGCGCGCTGGCGTATTCCTCGCCGGTGCTCGGGTCGACCAGCGGCATGGTTGCGCCACTGACGGAGTCGACGAGCTCGCCGCCGATGAAATTCTGAACCTTGGTCATATCAGCTCCTTATTCGTTAGAGGTCTGCGAGGACCAATGCGAGTACGTCGAGGCCTTCGACGAGAAGCTCATCGCTGATGGCGAGCGGGGGCAGGAAACGCAGGACGTTGCCAAATGTCCCGCAGGACAACACGATTACGCCCGCCGTGTGGCACCCGACGCACAGCGCCTTGGTGAGCTCGGCGTCGGGCTCGATCGTTCCCGGCTTGACCAACTCCATCGCGATCATCGCGCCGCGGCCACGGACGTCGCCGATGCGGTCGTTATTGACCTGCAGCCGGCCCAGCCGGTCCTTTATCAGCTGTTCGATCTGCCGCGCGCGCTCCACCAGCCCGTCGGCCTCGATCGTTTCGATCGTCGCCAGTGCGGCCGCACACGCAACCGGATTGCCGCCGTAAGTGCCGCCGAGACCGCTGACGTGCGGGGCGTCCATGATCTCGGCGCGGCCGGTGACCGCCGACAGCGGCAGCCCATCGGCGATGCCCTTGGCGGTGCAGATCAGGTCGGGCTCGATGCCTTCGTGTTCGCAGGCGAACATTGCTCCGGTGCGGGCGAACCCGGTCTGCACCTCGTCGGCGATGAACACCACATTGTTCTTGCGGCACCAGTCAAGCAGCGCGGGCAGGAAGCCGTCGGCGGGAACGATGAAACCGCCCTCACCCTGGATGGGTTCGATGATCACCGCGGCCAGGTTGTCGGCGCCCACCTGCTTGTCGATGACGTCGATGGCCCGCTTGGCGGCCAGCTCGCCATCGGTGGCCAACTCCTTGCCGTATTCGGCGTCGCGGAACGGATATGACAGCGGCGCCCGGTAGATCTCGGGGGCGAACGGGCCGAAGCCGTGCTTGTAAGGCATCGACTTAGCGGTTAGCGCCATCGTGAGGTTCGTGCGGCCGTGGTAGGCGTGATCGAACGACACCACCGCCTGCTTGCGCGTGTACGTTCGAGCGATCTTGATCGCGTTCTCCACGGCCTCCGACCCGGAGTTGAACAGTGCGGACCGCTTCTCGCCGCCGCCGGGCGTGAGCCGGTTGAGCTGTTCGGCGACCGCGACGTAGCCCTCGTACGGCGTGATCATGAAGCAGGTGTGGGTGAAGCGGGCCACCTGATCCTGGACCGACGCGACGACGGCGGGCGACGAGTTGCCGATCGTCGTCACCGCGATGCCCGAGCCCAAATCGATGAGCCGGTTGCCGTCGACGTCTTCGACGATGCCGCCGAACGCCCTGGACGCGTAGACCGGCATTGTGGTACCGACCCCGCGTGACACCGCGGCGCTCTTACGGTCGATCAGCTTCTGTGACAGCGGTCCGGGAATCGCGGTGGCGAGGTAGCGGCTCTGCTCGAGGGTGCTCAATGACGCCTCCTGATGACCGGTGGATTTTACGCTTGCCGCGTTGCCGTTTGAGCCTAGTCTCTTCACGCACCAATCCGTCGAAAACTGCGGCACCTCATACCGGAACCGTCGGCCGGATCGGATCCGCACAACGGATTTCGTCGCGCATGGTCAGTCGCGGTCCTGATGGCATACCGCTTCGAGCGTGACGCCCCAGGGGTCGAGCCAGAACGTCGCGAAATACGGCTGCGGGTATCGAGGAAGTAGCGGTGTACAACGCTGTTGCTGGGCTAGCCGTGGGGCAATTCATTCCGCCACATTAATTCCAGTACTGCAGCCACTCGACCGTCGCGAAGACCGTCAACGACGCGGCGTAGACGATCACGGCTACTGCGGCACCGCGCAGGCTGATTCGCAGACCAGCACCGTCGACCGGGTCGAGCCAGCGGCGGCACCATGACGACACCGTTGGCATCAACCACCATTGCATTAGTGCCACGCTGACCACCTGGCTGAGCCAAACTGACAGCCACGGCTGCGCGCCCAACCTGCCGATCACCGGTGCCACGAACTTCGACTGCAGCATCACCATGGGGTAGAGCACCATCAGTAGGAGCATCGCCGTCTTCCAGCTCGGCGTCATCTCCGTCTTCCCGTCCACGTTGCGCACGGTGGTGCCGAGCGGGGTGGTCTTGGCGAATACCGAGAAATCCTTCGTCAGACTCGACCGCACCCGCGGCAAGACTTCCTTGCGCTGCGGTGACCGTAGCCATGCCGACAATTGGGGTTCGGTACGAAACCGGATCAGCGACATCCATTTCCCCAACACACCCGGCGGGAAGACAGCCGTGCCCTCATAGCCGGAGAATTGGGAGGCGGCCATCGTCAGCCGGATATGGCCAGCCTGGAAGTCAGCCTCCATTCCGCCGGACACGCTGGAGGAGACAATCGCCACGCCGGTCGGCATCACCGCGCCTTCAACGATCACCAAATCCGAAGAAAGCCGCAGAAATCCCCGTGGCGCAGCGCCGCGCACCAAATGCTTCCACGTCTCCCCGTCGAGCCACTGGTGGAGCAAGTCCTCGGACTCGAAGGTCACCGCGACCGCCCAGTCCAGCGGTGCGTCGCGACGGATCGAGGCAGCGAACGCAACGAATCCTCGTGCGGCCTCGGCAGCGGATCGCACGTCGCAGACCCAACCGTCGAAAACTTCGGCGTCAGCGACCTGGTCGAAAATCGTGACGGCCATGGCCTTCATCGCGATCCACCTAGACCGCGCCGAATCGGCGGCCTGGCCGCGGCCGGACTTGCGTCGCAACCTTATTTGCCATGCGCTTCTCCTTATTCAGCTGGGTCATCTCCGCCGGGGTGACCCGCACCTCTTCTCATTGCGTGTAGACCATGCTGGAGTAGTAGTCAGCCCAAGGTGGAGCGTTCCGTTGGTTGATGCATCTTGCAAGACCAGATGCGAGACGCTCAAAACCCTGGCTCGTATGTACCGCATCTTTGGAGATCTCGGCGAGCGCGAGGCTCGGCGTTCAGGAGTAGTGCAATGGCCTTCGAAGAGATTCGCGCGATCGACCGGTCCTGCAGGTCGTATCGCCCTGGCCACCAAGTTCATTGGATACAGGCGAAGAAGTCGAGGATCAGCAACTGGTGATCGACGTGGCGGTTGTGGTTCGTGACGACGGGCGCGTTGGCATCGACGGCGACGACCTGAACCTGACGATGTGGAACCACGATCCCGATCGGCTGCAGTCAGCGCTGGACTACTGGGGCCGTGCGGTAGCTGAAACCAACCGCTCCTCCGGCCAGTCAAGAGGAGTTGTTGGTTGGTGGGGTTGCCGCGGGCGGCGAGGTCAGGGCCTTGGGCCGTCCGATGCTCTCACCCCGAGCTCGGGGAGCTTGGCGAGCGGCCGCCCGGCGTTCGCGCCAAGGGTTAGCTCAAGCTCGGCGAGGCTCGCCCAGCATGGGTTCTGAGACGCGCAGACATACTGGTCAAAAATTCTTTGACGGCGATATCTGTTCAATTATTCTTTATACCGCACTAGGACAGACTTTTATTACGTGTCCGCTATGTATAGAACGTCAGGAACGTGACGACGAGTAGCGTCGACCAAATCATCGGCCAATACAAAACTCTGGCCCATAAATTGTCATAGTCGCGAAATAGTTTGAGGTTCGGCCGCGCGACCAATAGTACCGAATTGAAGGCGACGGCGAGGATGACGAAATATGTGATGATATACAGGCTTTCGATATACATGAAGCCGGGGGCTTTCACTTCGTCCCGCAGGGAATTATGCCCGACCAGGGCGGCAAAGAAGAATGCAGCACCCGTGAAAACTACTGCACCCGGGCGGACGCCGAAGTTCTCTAGCCGTTCATGGTTTCTGCTGAGCACCGTCACGACGACAAAGAGCTGAACCAGGATCACGAGCGGCACGATCGCTCGTGAAATAAAAGGGCTCACCAGGTTTCTTTTGACGGCGATGCTGTAGTAGAGCTCCGGATGCAATTGATTCGCTACGGAGCCGGGAGTGCCAAAATCGGTATTGTAACGGTGGGTGCGATAGCTGAAAAATGCTTGCTGAATATCCCAGTCTTCCAGAACGAGATTTGGATCTACCCCGGGCACTGCGGCGGGGTCAATCGAACCATACGCTGCTAAATCAGGCGTTAGGTAAACATTGCGCTTATAGTCCGGGTGCCACATCCGCAGCTTAATCTGGTGGCGCCCCAGCGGATACCTGGCGAAATCAAATTGTTCGCGCAGCGTCGCGTGAAAGGTCCAGCCGGTGAGTTCTTCGGTGTTCAGCTGCTTGTGGTACACCTCTTTGAACGTCGGCTGTTCTTTGGCTTCGGGCAAAAAGACGCCCTTGGTCAGGTCTTTGGGCAGGTCGTTCGCGTACCGCTGCCAGATGTGCCCAGACACCTCCACGGTGTAGGGTCCGCTAAACTCGACGGACTGAACATACAATCCGGTGGGGATAAAAACCGGCGGCTCGGCGCCGCGCACCGGGGCGGGAACATGCGCCGCCAGGTAACGTGTCACCTCATCGGGGGTGGTGACTACCGTATCGGCAGAATCTGGCGTCGTCGGCGCCGTACGGACGCTCACCAATATGCCACCCACTGCAATCAGGCACGCCAGTGAAATGAGTACCGACCCGATCCAGAGCTGTCGGCGTCGTCGGGAGACGCCTTTAGAGTGTGTTTGGTCCCCGACGTCCTCAGCCGCTTCCGCCTCGGCAAGCCCTTTCAGGTGTTCTGCAGCCTTGGTGACGCTAATCCGCTCGACAGGTGTGAGCGCATCAAAGTCCTCCGGAAACTCAGGCTCTGTGTTTTCATCCCGAATCTCTATTTCTTCGAAAACCGTGCGGGCGGCGGGGCTCATCCCCGCCACCGCGTCCTCAAGCTCCTCGCGGATCAACGCGCTGCGCTGCATCCTTCTCTCCCCTGTCTGTGCTATTGATGCTAGCGAAAAGGTCGGTATTACATTCCAGCTTCCTTCAGCTCGACGGCCGTGTATTTAATTGCTTTGTGTGTTCAAAACATCGCAGGTTTTGAGAAGGACAATTTTATAGAGCGACCTCTAAGAGATTACCTGCGCCTTTTTAACCTCATCCATGACTTAAAAGACGATCTAATACGTCACGGATAAACAGGCTCTCTCAAAATCAACCTCCCGCATTCAATGGGTCCCGGACCCACGCCCTTGGGTGGGCGCCGCCCTACCAGCAGCGTTCTCCTGTGGCTGACCGGAGCCAACAGCTGCTTAGCGATGTCCCATTAGACAGGTGGCACGCACATACGGCAACTCGCCGCCGCCCCGAGCCCGCGCGGGGCTCTTCGGTTACATCTTCATGGCAACTCTGGGCAAGGCCGGAGCCGCCGAAGTCGGCTCCACACGCGACCGTTCAATGGCCAGGTATGAACAGTCAATGGCCAGGTATGAACAGCACACGTTGTCCCACCCCGATGCCGAGTTCGCAAACGCTGTAGGCCACGGCGACCATCGCCCGACACCACGTTCTTACGCGTCCAGCCATCGGCCACAAGGTCGTACGAACTGCCGCTCACCCAGAGCCCGCCCGGCATCGGATCGTTCGTTGGTGCTAGCCCTGCTCGGGCCAGTCGCCATGCGGGTCAAGGCCGCCACCCCGGTCGTCCCAGGTGTCGTAGCGTCTGTCACGGGGGGCGATGATGCGCCGTCGCAGCTCTAGCAACAACTCCTCGGTGGAGGCGCGGGATAGAGCGTCGGTCGTGTAGGAGTGGTATCTAGGTTCGGGGCTGTCGCGGCGCAGCGTGACCACCAGCTCTTTGGGTTCCCCGCCCGCCAGGATGGTGTCGATGCTGCCGGGTGCCCAAGACAGCTTGTTCTCCAGCATGGCGTAGGTGCCCGGGCTGGCCTTGCGCACGCCGTGCTCGATGTCGGCCAGCGTGCGCACGGTGAACTGCAGGCTGTCGGCCAGATCGGTGCGATTGCGAAAGCCCAGTGCTACGCGCCGACTGACGACGTGGTGGCCAAGCCGTTCCAGCGCGCGTGAATCCATGCAGGCATCATGACCCATCAGGGGGCAAAGTCGAGTCGCCATGCCCATTTCGTTCCACTCGACGCACGAAATCGCGGAAGCTATTGCGTCTAAACCCTCGCCAGCTCGGCCCTGAACGTGACAATCGTGTACCCAAGGTTTCCATGAGTTGTTTCTCGTTTGACAGGCCCGCCACCTGCGGCCTTGGGTACCCGGTGAGTTTGCGACACGCCACCTTGGTGTTCGGCAGGGCGTCCCCGGTCCACCTTGTTGGCGGATTCCAGTTTCTCGCGCCGCTCGCCGTCGCGAGTGTGCCGCAGCTCGCCGCGACGGTTGCTGGCAGGGCCGCGGCGCCCACCACTCCGCGTCGCCAGTAAGGGCCGTCCTAGGCGCCGCGCGGGGCACCGATCTGCCATTTCTCCACCTGGACCGATACCACCGGGGCATGCCGTTGTAGTAGTCCTGGGCGAACCTGTACGCCTGGTCGCTGTCGAGGTAGACCCGTTCGATGCGGTAGCTATCGCCGCTGCCCGACGTGAGCACGTACACCGTTGTCACCGCGACAGCCGAGGATGTTCCGGCGCCTGCCACACCGGCCACCGGGACACCGTTCAGCATCGCCAACCTGCCGCCGGGTTCCGCACCGCCGTCGAAGAGCCCGTGCCTGATGCTGGTACAAGGCCTGTGGACGTGCCCGGCGGGCTTTGACGCACCGGGGGTGACCCCATGAAGCGCACCATGGACGCCAGGTGTTGTAGGCCTGCCTGGTGTCGCGAGTACCGGGACTGCTCGGCGGACGGATAGAAGAAGAGGTACCGGCCAGTGGGCGGTAGGCGAACTCGTCGTCAGCGTCGAGGTACCGCTCGAGCCGACCCGCGGCATGATCGCGCTGTAATAACGCCTCGCGGCAGCCAGATCGGGAACGTTGATGCCGACGTGTCCGGGCACCTTAGCGACGCTAACAGCAGGTCGCAGCCGACCGGGGGCTCGGCCGTCGGCGGCGACAATGGCACACTGGTCAACGACGAGGCCCCTGACCTGCGATCTGGGTGCCTCACCACAAGACCGACACGAAAGACAGTTTTGCCATGGATCTGGTCGTCTTCCTGCCCCTGCTCATCATTCTGGGCGCCTTCATGTTCTTTGCGTCGAGGCGCCAGAAGAAAGCGATGCAGGCCACCGTTGACCTGCACAATTCGCTGAAGATCGGTGACCGCGTACACACCACGTCGGGCCTTCTGGGCACCATCACCGGCATCACCGACGACAACGTCGACCTGGAGATCGCGCCGGGCGTCGTCACGACCTGGATGAAGCTGGCGGTGCGTGACCGCATCGTCGATGACATCGACGACGACATGGACGACACAGACGACACCGATCTCGACTACGAGGCTCACGATTCGACCGGTACCGAGATCACCGATCGCCCGAACACCAAGTCTGACGGCTGAAGACTCAGCGCAAGCACGTACCCTTTGCGGTGCTGACGAACTGATCTCGAAGGAGACCCTGAGAACGTGGCATCGTCTTCGGCGCCGGTGCATCCTGCCCGCTACCTGACGCTTTTTTTGGTGTTGCTCATCGGCGTCTACCTATTGGTGTTCTTGACCGGCGACAAGCAGGCCAAGCCCAAGCTCGGCATCGATTTGCAAGGTGGCACCCGCGTCACGCTGACCGCACGCACACCCGACGGCTCCGCGCCCACGCGTGAGGCGCTCAACCAGGCGCAGCAGATCATCAGCGCGCGCGTGAACGGTCTCGGCGTGTCCGGGTCCGAGGTGATCATCGACGGCTCCAATCTGGTGATCACCGTGCCGGGCAACGACACCAGCGAGGCCCGCAACCTGGGCCAGACGGCGCGGCTGTACATCCGGCCCGTCATCCACGTGATTCCGGCACAGGGCCAGGGCCAGCAGCCACCAAGCGGCGCACCGCCGGGCGCACCGCCTGCAGCACCGGCAATGCCACCGGGCGCACCGCCTGCAGCGCCGGGAATGCCACCGGGCGCACCGCCTGCAGCGCCCGAGCCTGGGATCGCTCCGGCCGAGCCCGGCGCTCCCGTGTCACCGCCGTCGCCCGCCGAACAGGCACCGCCACCGGGGGCTCCGGCTCCACAGCCGCGGCCGTATCCGCAGGAGCCGCCGGCCACGCCGGAACCGGCCGCACCCGCGCCGGAGGCGCCGCCGACACCGGCACCGCCGCCGCCCACACCGGGTGCTCCGCCTGCGCCAGGCGCCCCGCAGCCGCCTGACAAGCAGACGCTGGCGCAGCGCATCGCCGACGAGAAGCAGCTGCGGCAGAGCACCGATCAGCAGATCCAGATCCTGGCGCTGCAATTTCAGGCCACCCGCTGTAACGACGAGGACGTGCTGGCCGGCAACGACGACCCGAATCTTCCGCTGGTGACCTGCTCGCAGGACCACAAACAGGTCTATCTGCTGGACAAGGCGATCATCAAAGGCGAGCAGATCAAGACCGCTGACTCCGGGCTTGATCAGCAGCGCGGCGAGTACGTCGTCACCCTGCAGTTCAACGATGAGGCATCGCGGATCTGGGCCGACTTCACCGCAGCCAACGTCGGCACCCAGACCGCGTTCGTGCTCGACTCACAGGTGGTCAGCGCGCCGGAGATCCAGGAGGCCATCCCTGGCGGCCGCACGCAGATCACCGGCCGGTTCACCGCTGACTCGGCACGTGAACTGGCCAACGTGCTGAAGTACGGTTCGCTACCGCTGTCGTTCGAATCCTCGGAGGCCGAAACCGTCTCCGCCACCTTGGGTTTGTCGTCGCTGCGGGCCGGCCTCATCGCAGGCGCCATCGGGCTGGCAGCGGTACTTCTGTACTCCCTGCTCTACTACAGGGTGCTCGGGCTGCTGACCGCACTGTCGCTAGTTGCCTCTGGCGCAATGGTTTTCGCGATCCTGGTGTTGCTGGGCAGATACATCAACTACACGCTCGACCTGGCGGGCATCGCCGGTCTGATCATTGGCATCGGCACCACAGCGGACTCGTTTGTGGTGTTCTTCGAACGGATCAAGGACGAGATACGCGAAGGACGTTCGTTCCGCTCGGCAGTGCCGCGCGGCTGGGCCAGAGCGCGCAAGACGATCCTGTCTGGCAACGCGGTCACCTTCCTCGCCGCCGCTGTGCTGTATTTCCTGGCGGTCGGCCAGGTCAAGGGCTTCGCGTTCACGTTGGGCCTGACCACGATTCTCGACGTGGTCGTGGTGTTCCTGGTGACGTGGCCGCTGGTCTATCTGGCATCGAAGTCGCCGACGCTGGCCAAGCCGGCGTTCAACGGGCTCGGCGCGGTGCAACAGATCGCGCGCGAGCGACGTGCCGCCGCGCATGCGACGGGACGGGGATAGTCCGATGGCTAAACACTCATCCGACACGACCGAATCCGGCGCCATCGAATCACCCGATCTCGAAGAGATGTCGGCCGAAGCGCCCAAGCACGGTTTCTTCGTTCGCCTCTACACCGGCACGGGGGCATTCGAGGTCATCGGCCGCCGCAAGCTCTGGTATTCGGTCAGTGGCCTGATCGTCGCGATCGCGATCGCGAGCATCCTGCTGCGCGGCTTCACCTTCGGCATCGACTTCGAAGGCGGCACCAAGGTCTCGATGCCGGTTGCCGGCCAAAACGGCACGGTCAGCACCCAGCAGGTCGAGGACGTGTTCAGCAAGACGCTGAGCAAGAGTCCCGAATCGGTGGTCCTCGTCGGCAGCGGTGGCTCGGCGACGGTGCAGATCCGTTCGGAGACGCTGACCAACGAAGAGACAGAAAAACTACGCACAGCGCTGTTCGACGCATTCCATCCCAAGGGCTCCGACGGGCAGGCGTCCAAGCAGGCCATCAGCGACTCGGCGGTGTCGGCGTCGTGGGGTGGGCAGATCACCAAGAAGGCGCTGATCGCGTTGGTGGTCTTCCTGGTGCTTGCCGCCATCTACATCACGGTGCGCTACGAGCGGTACATGGCGATGTCGGCGTTGGCGACGCTGGTTTTCGACCTGGTGACCACCGCCGGTGTCTATTCGATCGTCGGGTTCGAGGTCACGCCCGCGACGGTCATCGGTCTGCTGACGATCCTCGGCTTCTCGCTGTACGACACCGTCATCGTCTTCGACAAGGTCGAGGAGAACACTCAGGGCTTCGAACACACCACCCGCCGCACCTTCGCCGAACAGGCCAACCTCGCCGTGAACCAGACGTTCATGCGGTCGATCAACACCAGTTTGATCTCGGTGCTGCCGATCGTCTCGCTGATGGTGGTCGCGGTGTGGCTGCTTGGCGTCGGCACGCTGATGGACCTGGCGTTGGTGCAGCTGGTCGGCGTCATCGTCGGCACCTACTCCTCTATCTTCTTCGCGACTCCGCTGCTGGTGACGCTGCGCGAGCACACCGAGCTCGTCCGCACGCACACCCGGCGGGTGCTCAACCGGCGCAAGCCCGCGAAGGCCACCGTAACGGTGCAGGACGCCGAGCCGGAGACGCTGGCGGCGTCGCTGGCCGCCAAGCCTGCGCCCGAGAAGCCTGCGCCAGGGGCACGGCCTGCCCGGCCGACCGCCAGCCGGACCGGACGACCGTCGGGTAAGCGAAACACCCGGCGGCGGTAGGGCCGATGGTTGCCCCGAGCCGGAGCGTCGTTGTGGCGGCCGTGCTGTCGCTGATCGGCGGGCTGGGCCTGTCGTCCTGCTCCGGCAGTCCCGCCGACGCCATCGACTACGCCGTCGACGGCACGCTGGTCACCTACAACACCAATACCGTCGCCGGCGCGGCATCGGCTGGGCCGCAGGCTTTCGCCCGGGTCCTGACCGGCTTCAGCTACCACGGTCCCGACGGCCAGATCGTCGGCGACCACGACTTCGGAACCATCTCGGTGGTCGGGCGCGCGCCGCTGGTACTCGACTACGAGATCAGCGCCGGCGCGGTGTACTCCGACGGCAAGCCGATCACCTGTGATGACATGGTGCTGGCGTGGGCGTCGCAGTCCGGTCGGCTACCCGGGTTCGACGCGGCCAACCGGGCGGGCTACAGCGACATCGCGTCCGTCGACTGCGCGCCGGGACAGAAGAAGGGGCGGGTGACGTTCGCCCAGGACCGCGGATTCGTCGACTTCGGCCAGCTGTTCGCGGCGACGTCGATGATGCCGTCGCACGTCATCTCCGACGAGCTCGGCCTGGGAGACGGTGGCGTCACCTCGGCCCTCATCAACAACGACGGCCCGGCGGTCGAACGCATCGCGCAGGTGTGGAACAACACCTGGAATCTCAGCCCCGATGACTTCGACGCCAAGCGCTTTCCGTCGTCGGGGCCGTACAAGATCGACTCGGTGAACAAGGACGGCTCGGTCGTTCTGGTCGCCAACGACAAGTGGTGGGGCGCCAAGCCCGTAACCAACAAGATCACCGTGTGGCCGCGGGGCGCAGACATCCAGGACAAGGTGAATCAAGGTGCCTATGACGTCGTCGACGTGGCGACGGGCTCGTCTGGAACGTTGAACCTGCCCGACGACTACGTTCGCACCGACTCGCCGTCGGCAGGCATCGAACAACTCATCTTCGCCCCGCGGGGCCCGATGGCGGGCCCGGCCGCGCGCCGGGCGCTGGCATCGTGCACGCCGCGCGATGTCATCGCCAAGAACGCCGCGGTGCCGATCGCCAACGCAAGGCTCAACCCGGCGAGCGAGGATGCGTACGGCGCGGCTGAGGGCGCAGATGAGGCCGGCCAGTTCGTCGTCGCCAAACCCGACGCCGCCCGCACCGCGATCAACAATCAGCCGCTGACCGTGCGCATCGGCTATCAGAGCCCGAATGCGCGGCTGGCCGCGACGGTCGGTGCGATCGCCAAGGCTTGCGCGCCGGCCGGAATCACCGTGCAGGACGCCGCGTCGGACACCATCGACCCACTGAGCCTGCGCGACAACAAGATTGACGTGCTGATCGCCAGCACCGGCGGTGCCGCAGGCAGCGGATCCACCGGCTCGTCGGCGATGGACGCCTACGACCTGCACACCGCCAACGGCAACAATCTGTCGGGTTACTCCAACGAGCGAATCGACGGCATCATCGCGTCGATGGCGGTGACCTCCGACTCGAAGGAACTGGCCCGGCTGCTCGATGAGGGCGGATCGATCTTGTGGGCCGATATGCCGACGCTTCCGCTCTACCGGCAGCAGCGAACCCTGCTGACTTCGAAGAAGATGTATGCGGTGAGCAGCAATCCGACTCGATGGGGCGCGGGGTGGAACATGGACCGTTGGGAGCTGGGTCGGTGACCATCGGAGGGCTGGGGGTACCGCCCGCCCGAAGGGCAGGGGGAGAGCGTAGCGACCCGGGAAGCAGCGCAGTCTCTCGGCTGATCGCGTCGCTGACGCGTGAGGTGCCCGACTTTCCCGAGCCGGGCATCCAGTTCAAGGACCTCACCCCGCTGCTGGCTGACGCGCATGGCCTGGACGCGGTATCCGGTGCGCTCGCGGACATCGTCAGGGGCGTGGACCTCGTGGCGGGTGTGGACGCCCGTGGCTTCCTGCTCGGCGGAGCCGTCGCCATCAAACTGGGCATCGGTGTGCTGGCGGTCCGCAAGGGCGGCAAGCTGCCGCCGCCGGTGTTCGGCGAAACCTACGAGCTCGAATACGGCACCGCCACGCTGGAGGTTCCGGCCGAGGGCGTCGAGTTGGCAGGCCGGAGCATCGCAATCATCGACGATGTTCTGGCCACGGGCGGCACGGTGGCCGCGACAGCGAAACTGCTGCGCCACGCGGGGGCGAATGTCACCGGTGCCGCAGTAGTGCTCGAGTTACCGGCCCTGGGCGGCCGCAACGTGCTCGAACCGTTGCCGGTGCACAGCTTGCACACTGTCTGAGGGATATCCTCGAGATCTGGGCAATCCGCAGGCCGATGAGCGCTTGCGCGAAGAGCAGACATAGGAGGTGCACATGGCTGACGATCCCGGCACGGGACAGGCCGTGCAGGCACCTCCGGGAGCGCAGATCCCCGAAACGCAGCCGCTGGAGATCCCCAAGACTTCAACGAGCGCGTCGCGGCGGGTACGGGCGCGGCTGGCCCGCCGGATGACCGCCCAGCGCAGCGCCGTCAACCCGGTGCTCGAGCCGCTGGTCGCCGTGCACAAGGAAAGCTTTCCGAAGGCCAACGTGTCGCTGCTGCAGAAGGCGTACGAGGTGGCCGAGCAGCGGCACGCCGACCAGTTGCGCCGTTCCGGCGACCCGTACATCACCCATCCGCTGGCCGTCGCCAACATCCTGGCCGAACTCGGCATGGACACCACGACGCTGGTCGCGGCACTGCTGCACGATACCGTCGAGGACACCGGCTACACCATGGAGGCGCTGACCGCCGACTTCGGTTCAGAGGTGGCACATCTGGTCGACGGTGTCACCAAGCTGGACAAGGTGGCGCTTGGGACCGCTGCCGACGCTGAGACCATTCGCAAGATGATCATCGCGATGGCCCGAGATGGGCGCGTGCTGGTGATCAAGGTGGCCGACCGGCTGCACAACATGCGCACGATGCGTTTCCTGCCCCCGGAGAAGCAGGCCCGCAAGGCTCGCGAGACGCTGGAAGTCATTGCGCCGCTCGCACATCGGCTGGGCATGGCCACGGTGAAGTGGGAGCTCGAGGACCTGTCGTTCGCGATTCTTCACCCGAAGAAGTACGAGGAGATCGTGCGGCTGGTCGCTGACCGGGCGCCGTCGCGCGACATCTACCTGGCCAAGGTCCGGGACGAAATCAACTCCGCGCTGAACGCGATGAAGATCAACGCGTCCGTAGAGGGCCGGCCCAAGCACTACTGGTCGATCTATCAGAAGATGATCGTCAAGGGTCGCGATTTCGACGACATTCACGACCTGGTGGGGGTGCGCATCCTCTGCGACGAGATCCGCGACTGTTATGCCGCTGTGGGCGTGGTGCATTCGCTGTGGCAACCGATTGCGGGCCGGTTCAAGGACTACATCGCCCAGCCGCGGTACGGCGTGTACCAGTCGCTGCACACCACTGTTGTCGGTCCCGAGGGCAAGCCGCTGGAAGTGCAGATCCGCACCGAGGAAATGCACAAAACCGCGGAGTACGGCATTGCCGCGCACTGGCGTTACAAGGAATCCAAGGGCCGCAACGTTCCGCATCCGCATGCCGCCGCCGAAATCGACGACATGGCCTGGATGCGTCAGCTGCTCGACTGGCAGCGGGAGGCCGCCGACCCCGGCGAGTTCCTGGAGGCGCTGCGTTACGACCTTGCGGTGCAAGAGATCTTCGTGTTCACGCCGAAGGGCGATCTGATTACGCTCCCGACGGGCTCGACTCCGGTCGATTTCGCGTACGCCGTACACACCGAGGTCGGGCACCGCTGCATCGGCTCACGCGTGAACGGCCGGTTGGTCGCGCTGGAGCGCAAGCTCGAAAACGGCGACCAGGTCGAGGTTTTCACGTCGAAGGCGCCCAACGCGGGCCCGTCGCGCGACTGGCAGACGTTCGTGGTGTCGCCGCGGGCGAAGGCCAAGATCCGGCAGTGGTTCGCCAAGGAGCGGCGCGAAGAGGCGCTGGAATCCGGCAAGGATGCGATTGGTCGCGAAGTTCGCCGCGGTGGACTTCCGTTGCAGCGCTTGATGAATGCCGAGTCGATGGCGGCGTTGGCCCGCGAACTGCGCTACACCGATGTGTCGGCGCTCTACACCGCGGTGGGGGAGGGTCACGTTTCGGCGCGGCACGTCGTGCAGCGGCTGGTGGCCCAGCTCGGAGGCGACGACGAGGCCGCCGACGAGCTCGCCGAACGCTCCACACCGACGACCATGCCGGTGCGCCAGCGCAGCACCGAAGACGTCGGCGTCGCGGTGCCCGGTGCTCCTGGCGTGCTGACGAAGCTGGCCAAGTGCTGCACGCCCGTTCCAGGCGACAACATCATGGGGTTCGTCACCCGCGGCGGCGGCGTGAGCGTGCACCGGACCGACTGCACGAATGCCGAGTCGCTGCAACACCAATCGGAGCGGATCATCGACGTGCAGTGGGCCCCGTCGCCGTCGTCGGTGTTCCTGGTGGCCATCCAGGTCGAGGCGCTGGACCGGCACCGGCTGCTGTCGGACGTGACCCGCGTGCTTGCCGACGAGAAGGTCAACATCCTGTCCGCCTCGGTGACGACGTCCAATGACCGAGTCGCCATCAGCCGGTTCACCTTTGAGATGGGCGACCCGAAGCACCTTGGCCACGTGCTCAATGTGGTGCGCAACGTGGAGGGCGTCTACGACGTCTATCGCGTGACTTCCGCCGCATAGCGTCCGCACGGAATTTGCCTAGTTGTTTGCTTTATCTGAAATACTGCGGCGATGCGCACTGCATTGGTGGTTCTCGTCGCTTCGCTGGCGATGACGTTGGCCGGTTGTGGTTCCACGATCAAGCCCGAGGGAGCGGCGCAGTCAGTCGTCGACCTCGTGTCGAAGCAGACCGGCTTCAAGCCCAAGGACGTCAAGTGCCCTTCGGGTGTCGACGCCGAGGTCGGTAAAGAGTTCGAATGCCACTTCACCGGGCCGGAGGGCAAGGACTACACCGCCCACATGAAGGTCACCAAGGTCGAGGGTGAAAACGTGCAGTTCTACATCAAGACCGCACCCAGCAAGTAGTACTGCGCGCGAGTAGTCGCAAAAGGCCCAATTTGACGGCGTGTCAGGGCCTTTCGCGATCCCCAGCTTGCGCGTGGATCCAGCTCGCGCGCCTAGCCGATCTGTACTGACTTGATCGTCATGTCCGTCGTCGGCTTGCCATCGTCGCTGCCGTCGGCCACGCCGGCCGCGGCGACCATGTCCAAAGCCATCAGCCCGGGGCCATCGATGGTGCCGAACACCGTGTAGGTCGGCGGCAGCTGAGAATCCTTGTAAACCAGGAAGAACTGGCTGCCGTTGGTGCCGGGCCCGGAGTTGGCCATGGCCAGCGTGCCGCGCGGATACAGCACCGGGGTCTTCAATGCGGGATCGATCAGCCGGTACTGGTTGGTCGGGTACTCATTCGGGAACCGGTAGCCCGGCCCGCCCGTGCCGGTGCTGGTCGGATCGCCGCACTGCAGCACGCCGAGTTCGGCCGAGGTGGTCAGCCGGTGGCAGTTGGTGTTGTCGAAGAACCCCTGCTTGGCCAGGCTCGTGAAGTTGTTGACTGTGCACGGCGTCTTGCCGTTGTCCAACTCCAGCCCGACGACGCCCTGACTGGTGGTGATGCTCGCGCGGATGAGGGCCGGATCGGTCGCGATCCGGCCGTCCTGCGGCGGCTTGACGGGCTTGGTCGCGGGTTCCGTCGTCGCCGGATATTGGCAGTTGGAGCCCAACGTCTTCGGCGGGTCGAACGGCGGCAGGTTGTTGTCGGCCCGCGGCGACGGGGTCGCCGTAATGTCCGGGTAGTCCGGGGTAAGGCCGTCCAGGGACTCGAGGTCATTGGCGACCTTGACGATGAACACGACACTCAGTACCACCACCAGGATCGTGAGGACCGTGATCAGGTAGCTGATGACCAGCCCCGCGACGGCCAGCCCGCGGCCCTCCTCGCCGGTCTTCTTGATCTGCGACAGCGAGATGTGGCCGAAGATGATGCCCAGCGGTGCGAACAGGAACGCGCACACCAGCGACACGATGGCCAGTGAATTGGTCGGCTGCGGCTGCGGATAGCCCGGATAGCCCGGATAGCCGTAGTACCCCGCATACGGGCCCGGCGGCGGATACGCGCCGTACGGCGGCGGCGGGGTGGTCATCGCTGAGTCAGTCGAGCTGGATCGACTTGACCTGGACGTCGTCCTTCGGCTTGCCGTCCTGGCTTCCATCAGCCGTGCCGGCCGCGGCGATCTTGTCCAGCGTCGCCAGGCCGGTCTGGTCGATGGTGCCGAACACCGTGTAGTTCGGCGGCAGGTGCGAATCCTTGTACACCAGGAAGAACTGACTGCCATTGGTGCCAGGGCCCGCGTTGGCCATCGCCAGTGTGCCGCGCGGATACACCACCGGCTCCTGCAGCGCGGGGTCGTCGGGCTGGAACTGGTTGGTCGGGTACTCGTTGTCGAACTGGTATCCCGGCCCGCCGGTGCCCTGGCCCGTCGGGTCGCCGCACTGCAGCACCGCCAGCCCCTCGGAGGTGGTCAGCCGGTGGCAGGGCGTGTCGTTGAAGAAGCCCTGTTGGGCCAGGCTGGCGAAGCTGTTGACCGTGCACGGTGACTTGGCGTTGTCGAGCTGCAGCCCGATGTTGCCCTGGTTCGTCG
>Ga0207693_10001505_pt1 | contig 20575 bp, 17 predicted proteins | sample LARL81metaG_FD_184347 | JGI IMG/M metagenome (GOLD analysis project Ga0207693, IMG submission 184347) | Corn, switchgrass and miscanthus rhizosphere microbial communities from Kellogg Biological Station, Michigan, USA - LAR L8-1 metaG... | ecosystem: Host-associated > Plants > Roots >... | reverse complement strand
TGCGGCCCATGATGTAGCTGAAGATCGCGAAGGTCGCGAAGGCGATCGCGGAAAGTCCGGCGGCGAGTCCATCGAGGCCATCGGTCATGTTCACCGCGTTGCTCGTCCCCGTGAGAATGAACGTCGTGAAAATGACGTAAAGCCACGCGAACCCTGCCAGGGGAACGACAACGACATACTTGAAGAACGGCACCGACGTCGACGCACCAGGCAGGTATGGCACGAGTGGATGTCTCCACAGATACCAGCCGAGTGCCACGCCGATGATGATCTGGCCGGCGAGCTTGTAGCGCTCCACCAGTCCGCTGTTCTTTTTTCCTTCGCGTTTCTGCTTGAGCTTGAGATAATCGTCGAGCAGGCCGATCGCGCCCATCCACAGCATGACAAACAGGGCGACGAGCACATAGGGTCGGCGGAGACTAAACCGCGACCAGAGCAAGATGGGAATGATCGAGCAGGCGATGATGATCAGCCCGCCCATCGTCGGCGTCGTTCCCTTCGATGCATGGGAGGCCGGCGTGCCTTCCCGAACAACCTGGTGGACCGCCTGACGACGCAGCGCGCGGAGGATGATCGGTCCGAGGATGAACGACAGGATCAACCCAGTCACCGCCGCCATGACCGCGCGGAAGGAGATATAGGTGATGAGGTTGAAGATGCGGTACTTCGGGATGAGCGGGACGAGGAGGTAGTACAGCAAGGGGGCTTGGGCTGAGTGCTGGGTGCTCGTTGTCGTTTTCGATGCTCGGTTTTCGGTGCTCCGTGTTCCGCACTACGCTCCACGCTCTACGCTCTACGCTCTACGCTCTACGCCTTGCGCCCATTCTTTGATTTTCGGAACCAGCTGCTCGAGTCGAACGCCGCGCGACGCCTTGAGCAGGATAACTGCGTCAGGTTCGAGACGCGAAGAGAGCCGATTCCAGAGACTCTCCACATCGTTCGCGGTAACGAGGCGGTGCCGCGCCGAACCGTCGGCTGCGCGCTCGAGGGCCGTGGCGAACTCGCCGAGGCCGGCGACGAGCTCGATCGGCGAGGCGAGCGCGTCACGCGCCAACGCTTCGTGAAGCGCCGGCCCGCTCGGACCCAGCTCGAGCATCGTCCCGAGAATGGCGACGCGTTGCCGCCCGCGGCCAGCGTGCTGCAACAGCTCGAGGGCCGCTCGCGCCGAACCGGGATTGGAGTTGTATGCGTCGTTCACGAGTGTCATCCGTCCGATCTGCTCGACATTCGAGCGCATCGGTGGAACAGTCATCGCGGCGATGCCCTGCGCGGCACGCTCGAGGGACACTCCCAGCTCGCGTCCCGTCGCGAGAGCGAGCATTGTGTTTCGCAAGTTGTGAACGCCGCGCAGGGGAACACGAATCTCGGCGCCGCCGATCGCGATCCGACCATTCCCTTCCGTCTCCAGCGTCCAGCGGTCGGCGCGGAAATCTCCTTCATCGAGACCGGCGGAGATGACGGTGCGCGCGCGCTTCTTCGCTTCGGCGACCACGTCCGGTTGACTCGCGGGGACGATCGCCGCCGCCACGCCCTCGCAGGCCGCGAGCTCCTCGCGCATCACACCGGCGAGGTCGCCGAGCCCCTCGAGATGCTCCTCGGCGATCGACGTAACAACAGTGATGTTTGGCTCGACGATGGCGCGCAGCCGCGCGACCTCGCCCGGCTGGTTCGTCCCCATCTCGACGACGGCAACGTCTGCGTCATCCGGAATCGCGAGCAGCGTGAGGGGAACACCCACGAGGTTGTTCAGATTCCCGTGCGTCGCGTGTGTCGTGAAGGCACTGCCTAACGTGGCCTTGAGCAGCTCCTTCGTGCTCGTTTTTCCATTCGTACCAACGACGCCCACGACCGGCTTTGCCCAGGCACAGCGCCGGTAGCGCGCGAGCGCACCGAGCGCGACGAGCGTATCGCTCACCTCGAACACGGGGACGCCCAACGCGCGCGCGCGCTCGATGCGCGATACCACCAATCCGGCCGCCCCGCTCACCACCGCTTGCTGCAGGAAGTCGTGGGCGTCGAATCGCTCGCCGACGAGTGCGACGAAAAGGTCGCCTTTGGCAATCGTTCGCGTATCCGTCCACACCCGCGCGAAGAGTTGCGGTCCACGCGGCAAATTCACTCGCGCGAGTGACTGCAACGCGTCGGCGACACGATCCGAGGTCCAAAATGTCATGAGGCTACAGTCTAAGTGGTCGCCGTCAGCGATTTCACGATCTCTTTCTCGTCGAACGGGTATTTCGTCGTCCCGCGCACTTGGTACGTCTCGTGTCCCTTGCCAGCGAGAAGCACGACATCCTCTGGTCCGGCTACGGCCAGCGCGCGCTGTATCGCCTCGTGCCTGTCGGTGATGCGCTCGTGCGTTCCGCTGTGCATCCCCGCCTCGATGTCATCGATGATGCGTTCGGGATCTTCGGTTCGCGGATTGTCGCTGGTGACGATCGCCACATCGGCCAGGCGTTCAGCGATCTCGCCCATGACCGGCCGCTTGCCGCGATCGCGGTCGCCGCCGCAGCCGAATACGACGACGAGACGTCCACGCGTGAATGGACGCACCGCCTCGAGCGCGCGTTCGAGCGCATCCGGCGTGTGCGCATAGTCCCGGAGCACGGCCGGCGACTCGTTGAGCAGTTCCAGCCGTCCCGGCACCTGCGGCAGCGATGACAGACGCGCCGCGATTTGCGGTGAGGGCGTCCCTAACGCGTACGCTGCCGCCGCGGCACCGAGGGCGTTCATCACGTTGAAGTCGCCGATGAGCGGCAACTGCACCGGCAGCCGCTCCCCCATCAACGCGAGCGTCCACTCACTACCGCGAGGGCTGAACTGGACGCGCTCGCAGTGGACCTCGGCGGTCATGACGCGCTCGCTGAAGGCGACGCGACGACGATCGGTACGAAGCGCCGCCCATGCCCTGTCGTCGAGGTTGTACACCACGGTACCGTGCGGCTTCAGAAACTCGAGGAGACGGGACTTGGCGCGGAAGTACTCGTCCATCGTGCGATGATAGTCCAGGTGGTCGCGGGTGAGATTGGTGAAGACGACGACGTCGAATTGCACCCCTTCGACGCGACTCTGATGCAGCGAGTGCGACGAGACTTCCATCGCCACCCTGCCGATGCCCGCGTCGACGAGCGTTCGCAGCAGCCGCTGGAGCTCGACGGGGCCGGGCGTCGTTAGGCCACCGCCTCCCTCGACTGGATCGCCGGCGCTACCGACGAGGACGCCAAGCGTGCCGATCGACGCACTGCGCGTAGGACGCGCGTCGAGCACGTGGCGCAGCATGTTGACTGTTGTCGTTTTGCCGTTGGTGCCGGTGACGCCGACGAGTTGAAGGTGGCGCGCTGGCCAGCCGAACGCCGCGGCCGCCGCCAAGGGCGCCGCGCGCCGGCCGTCGCGGACGACCAGCGCCGGCATCCCGTCGGGAAGCCGGTCAGCACGTTCGACGATCGCCGCGGCGGCGCCCGATGCGCGCGCCATCTCGAGAAAGTCGTGGCCGTCGCGCTCGGTGCCCTTCACCGCGAGGAAGACCGTCCCCGGGCGCACAAGCCGGCTGTCGTCGGTGATTCCCGTGGCCAGCGCCGGCAGCTCTCCGCGCCGATCGGTGAGTAGCTCCGCCGAGAGGAGTGCCGTGCTGATGTCGGCGAGCGAGAACTCCGTCACAGTTTAAAAGTCGTGAAAGAGACGCACGACCGCTCCGGCGGGTGCGAGGCTACCCGCCGCCGGCTCGGTCGAGCCGTCGCCGCCGCGAGCGAGGCGCACGTGGAAGCCGGCGGTGTGGAGCGAAAGCACGGCGTCGCGCAAAGGCAAGCCGCGAACGTCGGGCACCGGGCGCGCCGCGTCGGCGACGCGTTGCGCGGCGCGGCGCTGGGGCAGCGAGACAACGTACGGCGCGCTCGCCACGCTTGCCGCCTGACGAGCGCGTTGTCGCGCGCTGTCCACGCGGGCAGCGTCGCGGGCGGCAGCCATACTGCTCGAATCACCGCTCGCCGCGAGCTCCACCCGGGGCGCCGTGTCGCCGCCGAGTGCGGTGTCGGGACGCAGCGCGACCGCGGCACCGGCGCTCGACGCCAGCTTGTGACGGTCGAGGGCGGCGTCGCGCGCCGCCAGAGCCGCCTCGAGCACGGTCTTGGTCAGCGGCGCCGCCGTCGATGCACTGTAGAAGCTTCCCTTCTCATCGCGCGGATTCGTGAGCTTCACGACAATGACGAACTGTGGCGCGTCGCCGGGAAACAATCCGACAAAATTTGGATTGTACTGCTGCGCGGCGTAGCGCCCGTTGACGGTGCGTCGCGGTGTTCCCGTTTTGCCCGCGAGGCGAAAGCTACTGAGGTCGGCTTGGAGCGCCGTGCCGTTCTCGACGACGTTGAGCAACATCTTGCGCATTCGATTGGCGACGTCGGGCGTGAGAACGCGGCGGACGACGCGCTTCTGATGCTGATACAGCGTCGTTCCATCGGGCGCGCGAATCTCCTTCACGAGCGCTGGCTCGACGAGCTCACCGCCGTTGGCGAACGCGGCGTAGGCTACCGCCAGCTGCAGCGGTGTCACAGAAATCTCGTATCCCATCGCGAGTGAGGCCGGCGACTGCGGGGACCACTTCGACGGCTCCCGCAAGACGCCGTTCGCTTCCGACGGATACGGGACACCGGTCGCGGTCCCGAATCCAAAGTCACGGAGGACCTCGAATTGCTCGCGCCTTGTTAGGCGCTGAGCAAACTTCACGATGCCGATGTTGCTCGACCACTGCAACACCGTCGCGAGCGACGCCCGCCCAACGAGGTGGTCGTCGTGAATGACGCGACCCTCGAGCTCGAGCGTCCCGTCGCCAGTGTTGATGATGTCGGTTTCGCGCGCGCGGCCGCGTGCGAGCAGGCCGGCGGCGATGAACGGCTTGAGCGTCGACCCCGGCTCGAATGGTTCGGTGAGCGCCGTCGCCGCGGTCGACCGTTGATCCCGCCGGCGGCTCGCCATCGCGAGAATGTCTCCCTCCTGCGGGTCGAGCACGACGATATCGCCACCGTCGGCGCCCATCTTCGACACCGCGTCGGCGAGGGCGCGCTCGGCGATTTCCTGCAATTCGTGATTCAGCGTGAGAACGACGGTGTTGCCAGGTCGCGCCGCGACCCGCGGCACGTTGGGTGTCTCGAAATTCCGTCCCCTCACGTCGCGAACGAGAGTTGCCGTTCCGGCGGTGCCGCGGAGAACACTGTCGAGAGCGAGCTCGATTCCATCGACGGCATTGTTCTGCGCGTCGACGCGACCGACCAGGCGGCGCGTCCCCTCAGACATGGCGTACGTCCGGACGCTCGCCGCGCTGGCGTGAACACCGCGAATTCGCGTCGCCGACGCGACGTCCGTCGTCAGATATCGACCGGGCAGCGTAACCCACGCCCGCTTCGTGTCGAAGGCGCGGCGAATCCACTCCGGCCTCATTTGCACTTTTGCCAGCGCCCGGTGCAGCGCAGCCCGATCCTCTGGACGCACCTCCCGTGGCGCGACTTCGAGCTGCACCATCTCGCGACTCTGCGCGAGCACGAGACCGGCCGCGTCGAGAATCTCGCCACGCGGCGCGGGCGTCTCGCGCGGCGCGAGCTGCTGACGCGCCGCCCGCGCCCGCCACGCGTGTCCCTGCAGGAGCTGCACGTGAGCCGCCTGCCCGATCACCGCGAGTGCAAACACGGCGAGCAGCACGTGAACGATCTTGATACGGCGCGAACGAATCATGGACGCGGTTTGCGCGCAGCCGCCGGAGGCGGGGACGAGGGCGGAGGCAGCATGATGACTTGATCCGGGGAAGGCACGTGCATGTTGAGCCGCTGCTCGGCGATCGGAGCCAATCGCGCTCGACTGGAGGCGTCGCGGATCTCCCCGTCGAGCTTCACGCGCTCGGCCTCGAGCGCCTGCCGCTTCCGTTCGAGCTCGCGCAACGAGCGCGCCTGGTCGATGCCGTACGTCCTCCGAGCAATGACGCCCGTGGCCACGAGGACGAAACCAAACAGCGCGAGCGCGACGATGGAACGGCGCGACAGTCGCCCTCGCTTCACGATGCAGCGCTCAGGCGAAAGGCGCGAAGTCGCGCGCTGCGCGCTCGCGGATTGCGCGCGAGCTCGTCGGGCGCCGGTGTCGTTGCCTTGCGTGCGATGAGCTCGCCGAGCGCACGACCGCGACACGTGCACACCGGCTGCTTTGGCGGACAAACGCAGTCGCTGCTCCACTCGCGGAACGCGTGCTTCACGATCCGGTCTTCGCCCGAGTGATAAGCGATGATCGCCATCACTCCCCCAGGGAGCAAACGATCGCGCAACAGCGGAAGGGCGCGCTCGAGCCCCGTGAGCTCATCGTTGACGGCAATCCGAAGCGCCTGGAACAAGCGCGCAAAATCGGGCGGCCCAGTGCGCGGTCCCAAGGCGCCACGAATGGCGCCGACGAGGTCGTCGCTGACGGAGAAGGCGCGATTTGCCCGGCGACGAACCACTTCGCGCGCCAGTCGATGGGCACGATGCTCGTCTCCGTACTCGCGAAAGATCGCCGCGAGCGCGTGCTCGTCGAATGAATTGAGCAGCTCCGCGGCCGTCGGCGTGCCGCTGTCGCGGCCGCGATCCATTCGCATGTCCAAGGGGGCGTCTTCACGGAAGGTGAAGCCGCGGGCCGGATCATCGATCTGATGCGATGAAATGCCGAGGTCGAGCAGAATTCCCGCGAAGCGCTCCTGGGCCAGCGCGGGGATTTCGTCGAGGCCGGCGAAGTTGCCGAGGTACGCAGTGAAACGACCATTCGAGGCGAAGGGGGCAAGGCGAGCACGGACCGAATCGAGAGCGTCGGGATCGCGATCGATGCCGATCACGCGATCCACACCCGCTTCGAGGAGTGCCAGTGCATGTCCACCACCGCCGAGGGTGCCATCGAGGACTGATCGACGCGCGCCAAGAAGGTCCACCACCTCCCTGGCGAGCACAGGCGCGTGATATGCGCTATCCCAGGTGGAACCGTCGACGCCGGGAGACGGGGCGGACATTCTAACCGCTACCTCCCGGTCGTGCCAACCCCTGTATCCTTTGCCACGTACTACCGTCAACTCCCGCTCTGGCCACCGAGCTCGACCCTCGATGACTCGTAGACGACACCGTCATTTCGCGATGATCATTCATGGCGCGCGCGCCGAGCGTGAGGACGTGCGTCATCTCATCGATTGGGTGCGCGCCAAGGGCCACGTCGTGGAGCCGCACGTGACGCTCGAGACAGGCGACGCGACGGCAATGACTGCCGCTGCTGCGCGTTCCGGCGTTGACGCGGTGATCGCCTTAGGCGGCGACGGCACGCTGAACGAAGTGGTCAACGGCCTCGACGGATTCGATACGCCGCTCGGCATCATTCCCCTCGGCACCGCAAACGATTTTGCCACGCAAGCCGGCATCCCGGCGGACGTCGATCATGCGATGGATGTTATCCTACATCGCAAGCCGGTGTGTATCGACACGGCGTCGCTCAACGGTCGGCGATTCCTGAATGTGTCGACAGGTGGCGTGGGCGCCGAGGCGACCGCCGAAACGCCGGCGGAGGCGAAGGAAACACTCGGACCGATGGCGTACGCGATCACGGGCGTGCGCAAGTTCGCCGACTTCGAGTCGTATCGCGCGACTTTTCGTGGCGCCGACTTCGCATTCGACGGCGCGTTCATGATGTTCGCGGTCGGCCTCACGCGCGCGTCGGGCGGCGGAACGCTCGTTACGCCTAACGCCTCCGTCACTGACGGACTTCTCGATGTATGCGTCGTCGAAGCAATGGGGCGCGCCGAATTCGCGCGGTTGCTGCTGAAGATCAAAAGAGGCGAGCACCTCGGCGAGCCGGGCGTGCACTACGCGCAGCTGCCGTCCATTCTGATCGAGTCAGAAACGCCGTTGAGCGTGAACGTCGACGGCGAGAGCACCGACGCGCAGCGGCTCGATTACGCGGCGCGGAAGGGAGACCTCTGGGTATACGTCGAGCATCTACCGGGCGAGGGATGAAGCCCTGAAAAAAGAAGCCCGCCGTGAACGACGGCGGGCTTCTCGTTTATCTGCGCGAGCCAATTAGTGCTTCGTGCCTGATCTCGTGGTTGTCTTGCACAACTGTTTCTTCGCCGGTGCGATGTTCGGATAGTACTGTTGAATCGCGCCCATCAACTGGCCGGCGGTATTCCGATCGACTGCAGCAGCCTGCGGGAGCGCGATCTGCGACGCTGACCACATGTCGTCGGCAAGCTGTGCGTCGGCACAGCTCCGCGACTTGTTCAGCCCCTGCAGCGCGTTCAAGCCGACCTGGAACGACGCGATCCCGACGTAAAGCTTCACGTTCGGTGAGGGAGCGATGCTGTCGACGGCGCTCGAAAGCTGATACACATGCATCCACGCCGCTCGCTTCGCTGCGTCATCCTTGCCGACCGTGTCCTGCGCCGCCTTGATGGCCACGCCCACGATTGGCAGTAGTGCCTGCCCAACCACGGCTTTGTCTGCACCCGCGGCGACGGCTCGTCGCGCCCACGCCATCGCGCTGTCTGTTTGCTTGAGATCACCGTACGTAACGATGACGAACTGCACGCCGTTCTCGACCTTCGGGTTGATCTCGACCGCGCGCTTTGCCGCATCGAGCGACTGCTGCAATTGCCCGGACTTTCGCAGCGTCTGCGCGTACAGCATGTAGATCTCGGCGTTGTTATTGAACTTCTGCACCGCGCGAGCCGCGTACTGCGAAGCGACCTGCGGCTGGCTGTCGGCGGCCGCGATCGCAATGAGACGGGTGTAGAGATCCGCCGTTGCCGCGGCCGTATCCGCCTTCATCCATTCCTCGCCTGCGGCGAGTGCCTTCTTGTAATCCTTCGCGCTGGCGAGCAACAGAAATCGCATGCGAAGCAACTGCGGATCGCCGGGGTTGTCCTGCAGCATCTCGGTCACCATCGGCAACGCGAGCTCCGGCTTGTTCATCGCGCCGAGCATCCCGAGAAGCGTCTGGCGGACGCTGGGATCAAAGCGCCCAAGACGGACCATCGTCTGCACGGCGTGCGCGGTGTCGTTCTTCGCCATATACGCGTCGACCGCATTGCGCATCGCGAGTGTGTTCGTCGAATCAGCGCGCATGATGTCTTCCGCGACGCGCAACACCGAATCCGGACCGCTCTTGCCGTACTGGTACGCCGACATCAGGCAGAGGCGAGACAGGGTGCTGTTCGGGTCCTTCGCCAGGCCGGCGCGAGCAGCGGTCGCGGCGTCTGCCCACTTCTGATCGCGAAGCGCCGACTCGCAGCGACGATACTCCGGCAGCGCCTTGCGCGCGTCCGTGAGCTCGCGCTCGACCTTCTTCGCCGCATCACCGGCATCCTTGGCGTCGACCGCGGCAAGAGGCTGCGCCAGCGAAACGTCGCGCGCGAGCATCAACTTGGAATCGACGTGAACGCCGCTAGACGTTTTCGCGCCCGTACAATCGAGGATCTCGTCCGCTCGCATGAGCTTCGCGAGCTCCTTGAGGTCGGAGACGCTGAGCGCCGAATCCGCCTTATAGCCGGACGATGTGAGATAGTTGTTGATGTCGTTCCGCGACAGCACGTAGAGCTGCCGAATCGAATTCTCCTGCTGTACACGACTGCGTACCGCCTCGGCGACATCGACACCGAGTGTGCTGGTGCCAGCGGTAGGCGTGTGACACGTGGCGATGAGAATGCGCGGTGTGTCGGCGCCAGGCTGTTGGCCGCGAGTTTGCGCCCGGACGATCCGCGGTGCGCTTACCGCGGTAATCGCGATTGCGCCGGCCGCCGTGAGCACACGGCGTCGAGTTGCCATCACTGTCGGAGCTCCTCCCAAACGTTGACGAGAATTACCCGAGATCGACCCGATTTGATCCCTGACGCAACCTCAAACTGCCCTACTGCATAACCACGCTACTTATCACTCGTTGAGCAACCGCAAGGCATGGGCGAAGAGGGACTCGAACCCCCGACATCCCGCGTGTAAGGCGGGTGCTCTAACCAACTGAGCTATTCGCCCTCTCGAACGCACGTCCGTGTTCTGTTGCGACGCGCGCGCCGCGGCTCGTTTTTGTCGCTCGATTTCGACCAAGGGGGCAGGCGCCCACCATCCTTCGGCAAGATCAGGATTTGAGAATGGCGAGAGGAACGAGCACGCAATAGCCAGCAACGAGGAGCAGCGGAGCGATCGTCTCGCCGCCGCGCGCAAGGTCCGCATAGCCCGCGAGGAGACAGACGGCCGCCGCACCCCACCACATCACGCTGCGTGATCGCGTACTGGTCTCACTATTTGCCATAGGGCCGTAGGATAGGCCGGCTCGAAATCGCTGTCAAGCGACGTGACGAAGCGAAGTTACGTGAATTCAACGTTAAGGTTCGATGAATGCGCTCTCTGGAACGATCAGACGCCCGGCCCACCGCGCTGACCGTCATCTGAACCGCTGCTCTCGGTCGCACCGTCCGTGCCCCCGGCGCGATGCTCCGGGACCGCGTTCAGGAACGGCGCCAGCGCGTCGGGCTCCCCTTGAGGTTCGGCGGCATCGGCGGCCACCAATGCGGCCATGCGACGTCGGTCGCGGCGTCGCCGCGCGACATATAGAGGCGCCACGAGGACCAGGAAGATGAGGCTCGCAACCGTGATGTCGCTGAACAGTGCGAGTCCACCATATCGCCGACGCGTTCTTTGCTGCCAGTCGTGCTCGAACGAAGCGAGCGTCGTGCCGTACGACGCGCGCAAGGCGCGGTCGAGAGAGCCGGTCTGCTTCCAGTTTCGCAGCAGAAGTGCAAGGCCACGCGATGGATCGATCGACGCCATGTCGTCCACGGCCCGATACGCCAGCGCGTAAGCCGCCTGGGCGCTCGTCGCTCCCTCGCCAAAGAGGTCATCGAGCTCGTCGAAGGTCGGCATGCCGCGCACGGCAAGCGCAAAGTTCGCGGCCAGGACGTCGTTGCGATTGAGCTCGCGCGCGGCGTAGCTAGCGTAGCCTTCATCGAACCACCGTGGTGGCAGGTCGCCGAGATACTCGTGCAGCGCGAGATGCGCGAGCTCGTGTCGCAGCACTTCGAACGGATTTCCCGCATCGGAGCTCGCGCCGCGTCCCTGCATCACGATGCGTCGCGTATCGGGGAAAGCCAGCGCCGCGCCCCACTCCGGCGCCCCTGGTCCCGCCCACTGTCGAAAGCGCCGCCGGTCCGGCGCGATCGCGATCAGCACCCGCTCCGAGGGCCGCGGGAGACCAGGAAAGCTGTCCGTCGTCAGCGCTCGCGCCAGCAAGGCGCTGCCAAGCTTCTCATCGGCCGGATAGCAGACGACGGTGAAGCGGCCGATCTGCGTAGAGCGTTGTGCGTGGAGCGTTGTGCGCTGGGCAGCGAGAAGAAAGCCGAAGAACCACGCGCTCCACGCTCTGCGCGTAACGCTCCACGCTCTGCGCCTAACGCTCCGCGCTCTACGCACAGCGCTCCACGCTCTACGCCCTAGGGTTCTCCTCCCTTCTCCACCGTCGCGAGGACATCGGCGCATCGCTTTCCCCATGGATTGAACTTGTTCGCGGCGAAGCCGCCCTTCCATGTCTCGATCGCCTCGTCCCGCTGACCGTTGAACCAGAGTGCGCGCCCCAGCTCGAAGTACGCTTCGATCAGGCCGGGCCCCAGCGCGATGGTCTTCCGAAAGAATGTCTGCGCGTCCTCGAACATGTCGCGCTCGAGATACACGAGTCCGAGATAAAAATGTGCGTAGAGAGAAGCCTTCTTGTCGTTGTCGAGGCGGATCGCGCGCGACAGGTGCTCGATCGCCTCGCCAAATATCCGCTTCTTGAGGCAAATGTAGCCGACATTGATGCGCGCGAGCGCGTTCTGCGGCTGGCGCATCAGGACCTTCTGGAACATGAGGAGCGCGTCGTCATACTTCTCCTGCAGCATCAACGCCCAGCCGAGCAGCGCTTCGGACTGAGGATCGTTAGGCGAGAGATCGAGCGCCTTGCGCAAAGCGGTCTCCGCGCCGACATGATCCCCGAGAGAAAGCTTGCTCCATCCTTTCTCTATGAAAGTCGACGCTCCGAGATGGTCCGCGTGGACCACCGGGCGTTCGCCGCTGAACTGGGGTGCATTCGAGGGAACAGCGGCGTGAACCCCCGAATTGCCGTTGCCGCCGTTCTGCGCGCGCAGCGTTTTCCAGCGTTCGACCAGCTGCTTTACGTCCTCGCGCAGGGTGCTCAGCTCGCCGATCTCCTGTTCGAGCTGTTTGAACAGCGCCCCGATCTCCGCTTTGAGCGCGTCGAGCTCGCGCGCGGCACCCTGGCCTGACAGCCGCTGCTCGAGCGCGCCATACCGCTCGCGATAGGAGGGTGCCGGACCGTTAGGCATCGACCACGGCGCTCGTGGCGATCGGCGTGCCGCGCGCGCTGCCAAGCTGGAGCTTGATCCGCTCCGTCGACGACAGCAGTTGCTCGACGTCGAGGACGATGACCAATCGCTCGCCCTCGCCACGCCGCAGGATCCCCTTGAGGTACTCGCCCGCGAGCCCGCGGAAGAACGACGGCGCCGCCGAGACGTTGCCCGCATCTACCGTCGCGACTTCGACGACCGAGTCCACGACGATGCCGATCCAGTCGCCGTGGGCATTGAGCACGATGATGCGCGTCTCCGGCGCCGCCTCGCGCTCCGGGAGCTCGAAACGCCGTCGCAAGTTTACGACGGGAATCACACGCTTCTGATACTCGATCACGCCCTCGATCCACGACGGCACATCGGGGAGCGTACGCGACACCTGATACCGCAGCACGCGTTCGACGGCGAAGATGTCGGCGGCGAACAGGTCGTCGCCGAGCTTGAAGTTCACCAGCTTGGTCGCCTCGGTATTCATACAGTCTCCTCCGCTGGCTCGGGAAGCAGAGCCGCGACTGGCCGATGCGCGGCGACGAGTGCGTCCGCATCGAGCAGAGCGATGAGGTCAGACGCGCGATGTACGATTCCGAGCAACGCGTCATTCTTGGTGCGTGTGCCAGGCGCCTCGTGTACGGTTCGCAGGTCGACGGTCACGACGTCGTCGACGTCATCGGTCGCGATCGCAACGCGACGTTCGCCGCCACAGAACACAACCGCCGTTGTCGCGCGCTGGCAGTTGATGCCGAGCACGGTCTGTGGCTCGAATACCGACACGAGCGCGCCTCGCAGCGTGAACACGCCGAGCATCGAAGCAGGCATCTCCGGCAGGCGATGCAACGGTGGCATGTCGAGCGCCTCTTCGGCCGTGATCAATTCCACCGCAAACAACTCGCGTGCGATGCGAAATACGAGCAACTGCGCGATGCCGCTTCGCAGCCGCACGCGGTCGCGAAAGGTCGGCGCCTCGCTGATGCCTTCGCCCGCGTTTTCGGCACCGGGCGCGGCTTGTGCGGTCGCCGCAAGCGACGCCGCGATCGAGGCGGCAAAATCCTCGATCGACATGACGGGAGCTTCTTCGTCGCTGGAATTGGATGGCATGGCACCAGGATGGCGGCGGCGTTTACGAGCGCGCCGCTTCCTGAGTAAGACAGTCAGCCGGTAGCCCCAGTCACAAACGAGGGGCTAGGGGCTAGGTGCTCGAACCGCGAACGTACATTCGAGCACCGAGCACCTGGCATCAAAGCCCAGCCAGCATCGCCACGATCGCCGGCGCGATCTCGCTGAGCGAGGCAACCCGATCGGCGCCCGCGATCTGCATCGCGGCGTTAGGCATTCCGAAGATGGTCGACGTCGCCCGGTCCTGCAGTACCGCGCGCCCTCCGGCCTGTCGAATTGCGCGCGTCCCGTCGGCACCATCGCGGCCCATGCCCGTCAACACCACCGCCACCGCATCGCGGCCAAAGCGCTCCGCCACGGAGCGAAACAGCGGATCAGCCGAGGGACGCACTCCCCAGATCGGCGCCGAGTCGTCGAGCGCGATCGTCGTCGCGCCGGCTTCGCCGGCGAGCGACATGTGCAAGCCGCCCGGCGCGAGGTAAACTCGATCGGAGAGCACTGGCTCCCCCGGTTCGGCCTCGGTCACGGGAAGCTTGCTCATCGCGTGGAGCCGCTGCGCCAGACTCTTGGTGAATCCGGCCGGCATGTGCTGGCAGATGAGGACCGCCGCCCCCAGCGCACGCGGCAGACTGGGCACCACTTCAGCAAGCGCACGCGGACCGCCGGTCGACGAGGCAATCGCGACGATGCGTGTCGCCGTGCGTCCGGACACGACGACTCGTGGCGTGATCGTCGCCGCCGCGACCACCGGCGCGGGTCGAGCGGGCGTGCCCCGCACGGGCAGCCGGTTCACCGCGAGCATGCGGACCCCCCTCACATTCGCCTGTGCCGCGGCACGTAACGCAGTGAGCAGTCGGTCGCCGACACGTTCGAGATCGAGGCTGATCGGTCCGGATGGTTTGCGCACAAAGTCGACGGCGCCAAGCTCCAATGCGCGAAGAGTCGCGTCGTGTCCCGAATGCGTCGTCGCGGCGCTGAGCATCACCACCGGCCGCGGCGTTTCGCTCATGATGTAGCCCAACGCCTGAAGGCCGTCGAGCTCCGGCATGTCGACGTCCATCGTCACGAGCTCCGGATCGAGCGCGTGAACCTTCTGCAGCGCGTCGAGACCGTTCCGCGCCGTGCCGGCGACACGAAATTCGCCCGAGCGCTCGAGAATCTGCGAGATCAGGCGGCGCATAAAGGCACTATCGTCGACGACGAGGACAGAGCGGGGGCCGCTCGTTATGCCACTGCCTAACGGTGCAGCGCTAGAGGACACGATTGCCTTTCTTCAGCGATCGGACCTCGACCCGTCCGTCGTCGAGGAAGAAATGGACGCTGCGTCCGTGGTCGCTCCCCACGTCCTCGGCGACGATCGGTACACCACTCGCCCGCAATGCCTGCCGCGCGGCGGCGACATTGCGATCGCCGATGTTGATTCCGCCGGCGGGGATCAGATTGGCGAACATGCTCGAGCCGCCGACGAGCTTCGCGCGAAGGCGGCGCGCGTCGGCGCCGAGGCGGGTCATCTCGGCAAGCAGCAGGGCGACCGCCGAGGCGGCGAACTTGGCCGGATTGGAACGGTCCCGCGCCATCGACTCGTCGGGCAGGAGCGTGTGCGCCAGGCCGCCGACGCGCGCCACGTCGTCGTACAACATGATCGCGACGCACGAGCCGAGACCGATCGTGATGAGCGTTTGATCATCGCGGCCAACGGCGCAGTCGGCGACCTTGACGCGAATCTCCGTCGTCGAATCGGCGTCGATCATGCGCGGCGGAAGATGCGCTCGCGTGCGTCGATGGCCGCGAAGCGGGACCTCACGGGGCCGAGGAGCGTTTCCACCTTGCCGAGCACGAGAAAGCCGCCGGGAGCGAGCGCTTCGTGGAAGCGCAGCAGCAACCGCTCCTGCGTATCGCGGTCGAAATAAATCAGAACGTTCCGGCAGGTGATGAGCTGAAAGCCGCCCGACGCCGCGGGGAACTCGTCGAGAAGATCGCGGCGCTGAAAGCGAACGTGCTGCCTGATCGCCGGCGCGATGGTGAACGGCGGTTGCGCCGAGAAGTACCGTTCCCGGAGCTCGGCGGGCGTCTCCTCGAACCCGGATTCCGGGAACACCCCGCGCTCCGCCGCAATGAGACTGGCCCGGTCGATGTCTGTTCCGAGCACGTCGACGCGGTCGAGGCGGGACAGCCCATGCGCCGTTGCATAACGATGAAACAGCACGGCCAGCGAGTACGGCTCCTCGCCGCTGGAGCAGCCCGCCGCCCACACGTGAATCGGAGCCGTGCCGGCATTCCAGAGCGCCGGCACGACGAGCTCGGCGAGTACTTCATACATCGACCAGTTGCGGAAGAGCTTCGTGACGTTGATGGTCAGCGCGTCGAGCAACCGATCGTACTCGGCGCCGTCGCTGTCGAGCACGCGGGCATAGTCGGCATAGGTGTGTACGCCGCGCGCTCGCATGCGCACGGCAATGCGCCGACGCAAACATTTTTCCTTGTAGCTCGCGCAGGCGAAACCCCGGTCGCGCGAGATCTTCCGCGTGAGCTCCTCGAACTCGCGATCGAGCTGCGCCGCGGGCGGCGGCAGCGGGTCGGCGGCGTGTTGTCGACGGCCCATCATCCCAACACCTGTTTGACCGACTCGAGATTGGTTCGAACGATCGCGTTGTCCGGATCGAGCTCGAGCGCTCGCTCCCAGCAACGCACCGCTTCATCCCGATCGTGCCGGCGAAAGCGGATGTTGCCGAGCTTCAAATACACATCGCCGCCAATGTCGGGATTGGCCTTCACGGCGCGCTGGAATGCCTCGAACGCATCATCGTAGCGACCGGTTCGATACAGGAGATCGCCGAGGTTCTTTTGCAGCTGCGCGAGGCCAGGATCTTCCTGAATTCCCTTCTCCACCGTCTCGATCGCCGCCTCGTATCGCGCTTGCCGTTCGCAAACGACGCCGAGGTTGTTGTGCAGCGCCGCCGCATGCGGATGCGCGGCGATGCCGTCGGTGAGCAGCTGCGCGGCGCGCTGATGGTCGCCGAGCAGCGCCGCCGTCAACGCCGCGTAGTGAAACCACGGCGCGGTCGGAGGCCGGGTGCCGAACAGCGGGCGCGCCGCGCCCAACGCGCTGTCGGCGCTGACGACGTCTCCGGCGAGGAGCGCAACGATGCCGATCGAGGTTTGCACGCGGGCGTCGGTCGCGCCGCCACGCCGCGCGGCTTCCTCGAGAGCAGCTTGGGCTTCCGCATAACGACCCTGGCGTTCGAGCACGTACGCGAGATTGTGCAGCACGGCGTAGCGGGCCCCTGGCTGGCCGGCGGCTTCCTTCAGCACCGTCGTCGCCTCCGCCCACTTCGACTGCCGCGCGAGGGCGACGCCGATGAAGAAACGCGCCGACGAATCGTTCGCGCGCAGCTCGAGCACGCGCCGCAGCTCACGCAACGCCTCGTCGAGCATGCCCGTTTTGTAGAACGCAATGCCAAGATTCCTGTGCTCTTCGACGCGGGCTTCGGACACTTGCGGCTCAGCACTCGCCTTCGTGCGCCCGACGCGGTGAACGAAGCCGGCCGTGAGCAAACCGTAAAGTGCCTTGCCGACTTCGAACTCCACCAACCCCGACTCATCGATGATGCCCTGCACATCGCGCTGCCCGTCGATGAGCTCGAGAACCGTGCGTTGCTCCTCGGTCAGCGCGGCATCGCTCGCCTTCACATGGTTCTGATCCATCTCGAAGACGAGATCGAAACTTGGAATCTTCTTCTCAACGAGATTCCATTCGTCCATGCGCCGTGCGCCCTCGAGCAGGAGCGACTCGGGATTGATCGACACAAGCAGGTCCTGCTCTTCCGGATGGACGTCCGCTTCGAAGTTGAACGTGCCCTGCATCCACGTGAACAAGAAGTACACAGCTTCTTCAATCTGCCGGCGCACGTATTGGTGCAGCTCTTCGCGCGTCAGCGCATTCTGCTCAACAAGCAGCTCGCCGATGCGCTTGTCGCGCGTTTTCGCCTGCGCCGCGATCGCGCTCTCCAGCTGCTGCTGCGAGATCACGCTGTTCTTCACGAGCATGTCGCCAAGTCGGTCCCGGCGATTCACGATCGACGCGTAGGAGATACGACCCTTCTCGAAGAAGATGTACCCGAAGTTGCTCCGGTGCGTCACCGACAGGCAACCGGTCTTTTTCCCCATGGCGAGGAGCTGAAGCACGTCCGGGAGGCTGGCCTCCTTGAGAGAACCCTTAATCGCCATAGCGGGCTCCGCTGCGTAGAGCGTTGCGCGTGGAGCGCAGAGCGCAAATGACACGCGTCGCGCCCAACGCTCCGCGCTCTACGCGCTGCGCTCTACTCATTTCAGCTCCTCCATCATCCGCGTCGACGCGTCGGTCCATTCCCACACGACCTTCTCATCGTCGAGGAAGAAGGTGTCGGCGGCCGCTCTGACGACAGCTGGCGTTGCCGGCCGCGACGACGCTGACAGCTCCGGATCGAGCTCGGCGCGGGCAACGGCGAGCGTCAGCGGTGCCCCAGCGACGTCGGCGGCCGCGACCAGTCGATTCACGGTTCCGATAATCTCGCGTACGCTCGCCATCGGCCGTTCGGCAAGGTACGACAGCAGCTCGGGGCCCGGCTCGTGCTCGGTCGCCGCCAGATAGCGAGCGAAGAGCTTCTCCCGCAGTGCACGGTCGGGCGACTGCATCTCGACGACCAGTCCCCCCTCGAAGCGGGAGCGCAGCCGATCCTCCAGACCGTCGAGCTCGCGCGGCGGACGATCGCTGCAGAAGACGAGCTGCTTGCCCTCGGAGTGCAACGCGTTGAAGACATGGAAGAGCTCTTCCTGCGTGCGTTCCTTGCCCGCGACGAACTGCACGTCGTCGATGAGGAGCGCATCCGCTGAGCGATAGCGCGCTCGCCAGCGCTCGACCGTGCCTTCCTGCAGCGCCTCGATCAGCTCGTCCATGAAGACCTGCGCGCTCACGCAGGCCACCGCGGTCGCGCCGCCGCTCCCGTCGACGAGCTCGTTGCCGATCGCGTTGAGCAGGTGCGTCTTCCCCACGCCACTCGGGCCGTGGATGAACAACGGACTGTAGCGTTTCCCCGGCTCGGCGACGATGTCGTCGGCGGCGCGAACGGCGAGCTGATTACTGGATGAGACTTCGAATCCCTGTCGCGTAAACGCCGCCGACGGGCCCGGCGGAGGCGTTGCTCCCGCGAGCGCGCGGTCGAGCAGGATCTCGGCGTCGCGCAAGCGTTCGGGATCGCGGAAGACCTCGTTGCCGCCTAACGCGCCGTCGACCTCGGTCGCTTGCTGCTCGAGCGCTTTGAGCCGTTCGACGGTCGCGCCAAAGCCACGGAGTATCGCTTCCCAATTCGCGGGCGGTGCCGACTCCTGCAGCAAGCGCTCGAGCTGAGCGGTGCGGTAGCCTTCACCGGTCCAATACGCGATCGCCTCGGCGACGCGCGCCTTCCATGATTCGACGTGCTGCGCGACAGCCGACGCGATGTCGGTGAGGAAGCTCTGAAATTCGTTCGCCTGCGGCGCACGCGCCGAGCCCTCGCGATTGGCGATCTTGACTTCGGGAAGATCGCCGAGCACCGTGAGCACGTCCTCGGGCTTGATCTGCTCTCCGCCTAACGTTTGGAAGGCGATGAGACGATTCAGCGCCCCCTGCAGCTCGCGCACATTGCGGAATTCGAGACGGCCCAGCTCTTCGACGACGCCCGGCCAGAATTTCACTCCGCGCTCTTCGCACTTCGCGCGCATGATCGCGATGCGCGTCTCGAAGTCCGGCGTGCCGATGTCGACGATCAGTCCGCCGGCAAGACGGGTGATGAGCCGCTCGTCGACGTCGGCGATCTCCGCCGGCGGACGGTCGCTCGACATCACGATCTGGCGGCCGCTCCCCTGCATCGCGTTGAGCAAACGCAAAAGCTCGGTCTGCGTCTCGCGGCGTCCGGTGAGAAATTGCATGTCGTCGATGAGTAGAACGTCGACGCGCTGATAGCGCTGCTTGAAGCGTTCGCCCTCGCCGCTCGCGATCGCCGCGTGCAGCTGCTCCACGAAATCGTCGAGCGAGACGTATTCGATGTCGACCGACGACGCGTGACTGCTCACGTGATTGCCGATCGCGCCCATCAGGTGCGTTTTACCGAGCCCCGAGCTGCTGTAAATGAAGAGCGGGTTGTAGACGGCGCCCGGCGACTCCGCAACCGCGCGCGCCGCGGCGACGGCGAGCCGGTTGGCGGAGCCGACGATGAAGTTGTCGAAGCGGTGACGGGGATCGACTTGCATCGGCTATCTCACCGGCTGGCTCAATCGCTTGAGCACCAGCTCGGAAATGCTGCGCAGCGTCTCGAACACGCCGGGACCATGCAGTGCATCGGCGCCGAACTCGGGGACGCCGCGAAAATTCAGCGCATCGTTGAGCTCAGCGGGTGTGAGAATCAGATCGCGCGGCAAATCCTGCTTGTTGTATTGAATCACGAGCGGTACGGCGCGCGCATCGATCCCCTGCTCGGCGAGATTCGCGTGCAGATCCTGAAAGCTTTCGATGTTCTCCTCGAGCTGGCGTGCCTGCGAATCGGCAACGAAAACGACGCCGTCCGCACCCTGAAGCACGAGCTTCCGTGTCGTCTGGTAGTACACCTGGCCCGGCACCGTGTAGAGCTGGAACTTCGTCGTGAACCCGGAGATGGTGCCGAGGTCCAGCGGAAGGAAATCGAAGAAGAGCGTGCGATCTGTCTGCGTCGCGAGGGACACCATCTTGCCCTTTCTGTCCTCCGGCACCTGCCCATAGATGTAGTGCAGGTTCGTCGTCTTTCCGGACCGACCGGGCCCGTAGTAGACGATCTTGCACGTGATCTCGCGCGTCGCGTAGTTGACGAGAGACATGGGAGCGAGGGCTATTGCCTTCCAAAGAGCGCCGCGAGGTTGCGGTTGAGCTCCTGCTCGAATCGCTCTTCGATGACAGGCTCGACGCGACGCGGCGCCGGCGGTGCGGCAGACGCGAGACTCTTGCAGAACTCGTCGAAATACAGGCGGACCAATCCGAGTGAGCTCTCCTGATCGAACACAGTGAGGAAGATGAACGTGCCGCGAGGCGTCGCC
>Ga0207693_10001504_pt1 | contig 20577 bp, 18 predicted proteins | sample LARL81metaG_FD_184347 | JGI IMG/M metagenome (GOLD analysis project Ga0207693, IMG submission 184347) | Corn, switchgrass and miscanthus rhizosphere microbial communities from Kellogg Biological Station, Michigan, USA - LAR L8-1 metaG... | ecosystem: Host-associated > Plants > Roots >... | reverse complement strand
AGCATGGCTGCCGCCCTGGCGCGACCTGTTGCGCGTTTATCGCCGGCTCGAGGCGCGCGGCGAGATCCGCGGCGGCCGTTTTGTCGCTGGCTTCTCCGGGGAACAATTCGCTTTGCCCGAAGCGGTCGGCATGCTGCGCGAAATCCGCCGAAAGCCGCCGTCTGGCATTTGGGTCTCGCTCTCCGGCGCCGATCCGCTCAACCTCGCCGGCGTTCTGACCCCCGGGCCAAAGCTCGCCGCGTTGACGAGCAACCGCGTCCTCTACCGCGACGGCCTTCCGGTCGCTCTCTTCGCCGGCGGCGAGGTGCAGTTCCTCGAAACCCTCGAGCCCGCCACTCAATGGGAGGCCCGCAAGGCTCTGTTGCGCGGCGCCGTCCCCCCCTCGCTGATTGCGTTGTCCTGACCCGGACGCCCGGGCGTCCCGATTGCCGTCAAAAATGCCTCTCCCGGCTTTTCATCATCCCCAATAAAGTACAGATTTCTGACAGCGCTGCGGCGGCGCGGGTGGTGACGAACGAGATTGCTTCCCGCCCGGGCCCGGGGGAGACGCCCGCACCCACAGTTGGTGGGCCGCGCAGCGCTTTAATTCTCAGCCGGACACGATACCCGCAGCCAGGTTTCGATCCGATCCTGAATGGCGCGACGTACATCCCCTTGGGGGACCCCGGCGCTCTTCGGAACTTTGAACGAATGGTCGCCGCCCTCGACGACATGCAGATCGGCGGGAGGCTCAAGTAGCCCGATGATCGGCTGCAGCTCGGCGGGGGTGCCGAAGGCATCACGCGAACCTTGCACAAACAGCATTGGGGCCCTCACGTTTTGCAGATGGGCTGCTCGCAGCCGGTCGGACCTGCCGGGCGGATGCAGGGGATAGCCGAGAAACACGAGCCCAGCCAACTTGCCGACACCGCCGGCGGCGACCTGCGATGCGATACGCCCGCCCATCGACTTGCCGCCGATCGCCAGCTTGTCCGCGCCGGAGTTGAGCCTGTCTCGCACGCTCTCGATGACGGCGCGCCAGCAACTTTCCAGTCTGCCGTTGGGGTCGGGGATCCGACGGCCGTGCTCGCTGTACAGAAAGTTGAAGGTGACGGTGTCAATCCCGCGTGCCGCCAACGCTGTCGCGAAGGCGACCATGAAGCCGCTCGTCTGATCGGCCCCTGCCCCGTGTCCGAGGATCAGTGCCACACCCGCGCGGTTCTCTGCCGCGGCGGGATACCGCAGAGATGTGACGTGTTGCGAGGGCGCAATCTCAACGCGAAACCGGTCAGGCATCTCCGAGCCGGTAGATCTGCCGAGCGGTTCCCGCGAACAGGTCACGCTTCTCGTTGGGCGAGGCCGAGGCGGCGATCCGTTTGAAGGCGTTCCACGGGGTGGGGTAACCCGTGCCCGCCCTTCTCGACCGCGAAGTTGCTTTCGGAAGTTGCTTTCGAAGGTGTATCGGTTGGGGCGGGCACGGGAACAGTCCCATAAATCGGCCTCATGCGCCCCAGTGTGACCAGCTTCAACGGCTTATCAGGGTCTAAGCACCAGACCCTCCTGCGCCACGATGGTGCCGGGCCGAGCCGCCGCCGCCTCCGCGGCGATCTGGTCCATAAAATCGTCGTCGTGGCCGGGATCGTGGTGGAAGATGACGAGGGTCTTGACATCCGCCGCATCGGCGAGACGCACGCCTTCCTGCCAGGTCGAATGTCCCCAATCCTTATGGGCCGAGAACTCGGTATCGGTATAAGAGGCATCGTAGATCATGACCTCGGCGCTCTTGATCAACGCAAGAACGTTGGGGTCGCGTTCGCCGGGCCGATGCTCGGTATCGGTGATGTAAGCTACTACCTTACCCGCGTACTCGATCCGATAGCCGGTGGCGCCGTTCGGGTGGTTGAGCGGGCCCGTGCGAAGCACGATACCGGGATGCGGCTTCAGCACATCGCCGGCGGCAAAATCGGTGAACTCCATCTTCGCGGTGAAGATGCCCATCGGGATCGGGAACAGCGGAGCGATCATCATCTTGTTGAGCACCGCCTCGATGCCCTTGTTGCCGTTCAGATGCCCGGCCCAGATACGCATGCTGCTCGCGGCGTCGTAGCACGGCGCAAAAAACGGCAGTCCGCAGATGTGGTCGAAATGCGTGTGGCTGTAGAAGAGATCGAGCTTGGCGGGCTGGCCGGTGGCCATCAGTTGATTGCCGAGCAAGCGAAGGCCAGTCCCGCCGTCGAAGACCATCAAGTGGTCTCCGCAACGGATCTCGACGCAAGAAGTGTTCCCGCCGTACCGGACCGTATCGGGTCCCGGGCAGGCCACGCTGCCGCGCACGCCCCAAAATCGTATTACGCAATCGGGATGGACCAAGGTCCAACCTCGTCCTGCTAATCCCCCCACTTCGCATATATCGTCGAGAACGGCGCAAAACGCTAGCCCGAGTCGCAACCGGTTCCCCGGCTTTTCAAAAACTTTTTTAGAGGTATTGCTCTAAACCCATCATTAACCGGCCTGGCGGTATCTGAGGGTCCCCTTCACCCAACGAGAGAATTCCCGATGTCGGAGGCCGATTACGAAGCAGCAGTCGCCGCGTTTTTGAGCACCAAGGGGGTCACGCGCTGCCCCACCGTGTGTGTTGTTCCGACCCAGGCCACAGTGGCCGAAGCAGACCGCGCGGCCTACCGCGACTACATCACGGCAAAGGAAACGGCGCGGATGGAAAAGTTGAAATCAGCTCAGCAGATGGTCCATTTCCCATCACTGCCTCCCATGTAACATCCCGCGCCCGTCCGCCGGTCGGCGGAGCGGCGCAGACGAGCCCGTGAGGAATCATGGCGGCTGCAGACGAGGTTTCGGTCCGTTGCTGCATCGCCGGCGGTGGCCCCGCCGGCATGATGCTCGGCTTCCTGCTTGCGCGAGCCGGGATATCGGTTCTGGTTCTCGAAAAGCACGCCGATTTCCTGCGAGATTTCCGCGGGGATACGATCCACCCCTCGACTCTCGAACTTATCTACGAACTCGGGCTGCTGGACGAGTTCCTGCTGCGTCCGCATCAGGAAGTCAGAACCCTTGGGGCGCAGATCGGAGACGAGTTTGTAGAAGTAGCGGACTTCACGCATTTGCCGACCCATTGCCGGTTTATCGCCCTCATGCCGCAATGGGATTTCCTCGACTTTCTCGCGGAGCACGCGAGGCAATTTCCGGCCTTCCAGCTGAAGATGGAGACCGAGGCCCGCGATCTCACGGTAGAGGGGGAACGGGTAACGGGTTTGCTGGCGACGACCCCTAGCGGAGAGATCAGGGTCAAGGCAGATCTTGTCGTCGCTGCCGACGGGCGTCACTCCACGTTGCGCGAACGGGCCGGTCTAGATGTCCTCGATATCGGTGCACCGATGGACGTGTTGTGGATGCGGCTGTCACGCCATTCGAATGACCCGGGACAAATACTCGGGCGGATCGACACCGGCCGCATCTTTGTGATGCTCAACCGGGAAGATTATTGGCAATGCGCGTTTGTCATCCGGAAGGGCGGGATCGATGATATCCGGGTCCGCGGGCTGCCGGCGCTGCGCCACGAGATTGCCGGGCTTGCTCCCCACCTGCGCGACCGGGTCGATGAGCTCAAGGATTGGTCCGACGTCAAACTGTTGAGCGTATCGGTAGATCGTCTACGGGTGTGGCACCGGCCCGGGTTGTTGTGCATCGGTGACGCCGCACATGCGATGTCGCCGATCGGCGGCGTTGGGATCAACCTGGCGGTCCAGGACGCGGTCGCCGCGGCGAACATCCTTGCTCCCCCCCTTCTCGGAGGTTCGGTTTCGCAGCGGGACCTCGATGCCGTGCAACGCCGCCGCGAGTTTCCGACGCGCGCCACGCAGCGGCTCCAGCTGATTGTGCAGAACCGTGTAATCGGGCGCGTATTGGCGGGTAGCGCAAAAATCTCGCCGCCATTCGCGGTGCGGGTTTTAGACAAGATTCCGTTTTTGCGGCGGGTCCCGGCACGCCTTATTGGTCTCGGCTTTCGCCCCGAGCATATAAGTGCCCCCGCTGCAGCTTGAATGCGCGCCATCTCAACATCAGCCATTGTGTCGCGGCAGGCGACAATCTTTACCGGCCCGGGCCGTTCAGCAGTGACGACGCTCTTGACTTTTGCGATCTCCTAACAAATGGCGCCGGACATCGCGCGCCGATCACAATAGGATGAATGCAGACGTTCATAAGTGCGACACGGCCATAAGTGCGACACAGCCAGGCAGCTGAGGACGCGGTAAATCGCTGCAGCTGATTGACCATTTGATACGTTTCGTATAAATCGCGTCAAACCGGTTCGGGAAGTCGCCGCCAGTGCGCTTCCGCCGGTTTCTGTTCAACCCGACGGGTGTGTCGATCCCGCGAGACGTTCCTATTCGGCTGATGAGCGGGCTGTGCTAACGGCCGTTTCTGGTTAAGGGCGGCGAGGCGTGGGTTTGTATCTCGGCCGCGGCCTATTGCGTTTGAATGAGGAAAGTCGCCGAACTGCCCTTCATCACTGGGCCTGTTTTTTCGTCCTTTTGGTGCTCGCGCTGGGAATATATTTCGGCGTTCCCAAACACGGCGATATCGATTGGCCCGACGCGTCGCGCCACGTGTTGAACGGCGCTTTCGTCCTCGATTTTCTCCAGCAACTGCCATGGCGCCACCCGGTCGACTTCGCCTACGATTACTATCGCCAGGGGACGGCGCTGACGATCCTGTTCTACCCTTCGCTGTTTTATGAAGTTTTCGCGGCAGTCTATGCGGTGTTTGGCGTCTCCGAAGCACCAGCATTGTTGACCGCACTCGGGTTTTTGCTGCTGCTGGCTTTGGGGACATTTCGTCTGTCGCGCCACTGGCTCGATCCGTCGCCGTCACCGGCCGTGGCGGCCCTGCCGATTGGCGCGCCGGAACTGGTGTTTTGGGGCCGTCAGATCATGCTCGACGTGCCGGCCTACGCCTTCCTCATTTGCGCCGCGGAATTCCTGATACGCCATTTAAAGAGTGGCCAGACGTGGGCGCTTTCACGGCGGCGGCTTATACTAAATACAACGCCATCTTCTTCCATTTCCCTCGTGTATGTGCAGGCGTACGCGCTCTTCGTGAGAGGGCGGTACTGCAGGCGGCCGCCCGGGGCGTTGCTGCTGCCGCTGGTCGGCATCTTCTTCGCCTTCTTCCAGCGCCTTCATTGAGGCCTAGTCGGCGTGGTAGCGGGTCTGAAAGGCGACATACTGGCACTCGGTTCGAACAAGTTCTCCGAAGTGGAGCGGATCCCGATGACTGTCAACTACGGTAAGGGGTATATGGCCGATCTCGTCATTTATCGGCTGAAGGCGGAAGTCCCGCGCAGGCGGGTCGCACCCGCGATGCAGATCAAGCTTCTCGGCCGCTCGCTTTGAGGGCCGGACCGGTGGTGGAGAGGCGAATGGCCGACGTCACACTTTTCGATGCCCAATCGGAGAACACTGCCTCTCCGCGCGTTGCGAGCAAGCTGAGCATAGTCGTACCCACGCTGAACGAGCGCGAAAACCTCGAACCGTTGCTCGATCTGTTGAGCACAGCGCTAGGGGATACTGCATGGGAAGCAATATTCGTCGATGACGATTCTTGCGACGGCACGCCCGAGCGGATCCGAGAACTCGCGCGGCGAGATCCCCGCGTGCGCTGCCTGCAGCGGATCGGCCGGCGCGGTCTTGCCACCGCCTGTATGGAAGGCTTGCTCGCTTCCGCCTCGCCCTATATCGCCGTAATGGATGCCGATCTGCAGCACGACGAGCGGCTGCTGCCATTGATGTTGGAGGCGCTCGATAGCGGCGCGGTAGATCTGGTGATCGGCAGCCGCTACGTCGCCGGCGGCGGGGTCGGCGATTGGAGCAGCGGGCGCGTTCGGATAAGCGGGTTCGCGACGCGGCTCGCGCGTTTCATCTGCAAGGCAGATATCGCCGATCCACTGAGCGGTTTTTTCATGTGCCGCCGCGAGGTGTTCGAAGCTGCGCTGCGCAGGATGTCCGGACAGGGGTTCAAGATTCTCCTCGATCTGCTCGCCTCGTCGCCCGAACCTCCGAGGGTGCGGGAACTTCCCTACAGCTTTCGCGAGCGGCAGCACGGCGAAAGCAAGCTCGACACGATGATCGCGTGGGAATACGGAATGCTGCTCGCCGATAAACTGGTCGGCCGCTTCGTTCCCGTGCGCTTCGCGCTGTTTGGTGTGATTGGCGGGTTGGGCCTCCTCGTGCATCTCGTCGTGCTGTGGATTGCTCTGAACTCAATGGGCGTAGGGTTCAGCGCCGCGCAGGCCATTGCCACGCTAGTAGCGATGACCTCGAATTTCGTATTGAACAATCAGTTCACCTACCGCGACCAGCGCCTCCGCGGGCCCGGCCTGCTGCGCGGCCTCGTCATTTTCTATATGATCTGCGGGGTCGGCGCGGTCGCGAATGTCGGTGTCGCCTCTTATGCGTTCACCTCGCATCATGCCTGGTGGCTGGCTGGCGCCGCTGGAGCTGTTGTCGGCTCGGTTTGGAATTTTGCGATGTCCTCCGTCTTCACCTGGCGCCGCCGCTAAGGCGCCGCCAGCGTAGGAGACGCGACCGACCCTATATAACGCCGGTCTCTATCAGCTCCGCGATCTCGCTGGGAGAAAGGCCGAGCCAGCCGCCGTAGATCTCGGCGTTGTGCTGGCCGATGATCGGGCTCGGGCCGGCTTCGACCCTGTCGGTGCCGTGCAGGCGTAAAGGCGTCGTCGGCACGACGATCTCGCCCAATTCGGGATGGTCGATGCGCTCGAGCATGCCGCGCATGTGCATGTGCGGGTCGTTCATGACCTCTGGCGCGGTCCGCACTGGCGCGCACGGGATGCGGTATTCCTTGGTGCGCGTGAATACCTCCATCTTGCCGAGGGTGCGGGTCCAGGCTTCGACCAGCGCGTCGGTCTCGTCCATATGGGCGACCCGCCCCGCGTTCGTCGCAAAGCGCGGGTCATCTGCGAGATCCTCGCGGCCCATCGCCTTCAGCAAATTCTGCCAATGCGCCTCGGTGACGATATGGATCGCGACATGCCCGTCGGCGGTCGTAAAGACATTGTAGGGCGCGCTGTTGAGCCCCGATTGCCGGTTGCCGGTGCGGGGTGGGATCTCGCCGGTCCGGTAGTAAAAGTCATAGCTCGCCGCCAGGGTCGGGTAGACCGCTTCCTGCATCGCCACCTCGACGAGCCGGCCGCTCCCGCTCCGGTCGCGGTCGTAGAGCGCGGTCATGATGCCGGCGTAAAGATGAATGCCGCCCATGAAATCGACGAGGGTTGGGCCGGCTTTGACCGGCGGTCCGTCGGGGAAGCCGGTCACGCTCATGATGCCCGAAGCCGCCTGGATCGTCATGTCCATCGCCAGATTGTCGCGATCCGGCCCGCTGATCCCGAAACCGGTGCCCGTAGCGTAAATCAGGCGCCGGTTGATCTCATGCAGCCGGCTCCAGCCGACGCCGAGATCGTCCATTGTGCCCGGCGAGAAATTTTCCAGCAGCACATCGGCGCGCTCGACCATGCGAAAAAGCAGCTCGCGGCCGCGCCTCTGTTTCAGGTTCAGCGTGATTGCGTGCTTGTTCTGGTTCAGCATTGCGAAGGGCAGGGTCGCGCTCTTGCCGGGCTCGGCGCGCCGGCGTCCGGGCTCGCCGCGCGGCGGCTCGACCTTGATCACGAATGCGCCCGCCTTGGCCAGTAAGAGGCTGGCATAGGGTCCCTGAAAGATCTGGCCGAAATCGATGACCGTGACGTCCGATAAAGGCATGTTCGCTCGCGCTTCGTCCATCGGCTCTTTTCCGCCTCTTTATTGGAAATTTCGGTCGCACATGCTGCCTGTGCGAGTCATGCTAATGTGCCGCGCTCGCACGGAGGACAGAAAATGAAATACGACGTGATCTCGGCCGATTGCCACATAGATCTGATCTGGCTGCCGCCCGATCTGTTCACCGCCAATGCCTCGGCAGCGCTGAAGGACCGCATGCCCTATGTAACCGATGGGGAGCGGGGCAAGGAGTGGGTCACCAAAAGCGGCGCCTCGTTCGGGCTGATGAACGGCATGGGCTCGGCCGGCCGCCTCTACGAGCCGGGCAAGATCCACCGCTCGGACCGGATGGCCTCGGAGGGGATCTATGAGGACGGCAAGAAAGGCATCCGCCGCATGACGGACCCCGAATTGCGGATCAAAGACCAGGACCGCGACGGTATCCAGGCCGAGGTGCTGTACGGCATTCTCGGCGCCACCAGCCGGATCAACGACGACGAAGCCGCCGGCGAGATGCTCAGCATCTACAACGAATGGCTCGCCGCCTTTTGCAACACCCATCCCGATCGCTTTGCCGGGCTCGCCTGCATCCCGAACCACGACATCGACGCCGCGGTCGGCGAGATCGAGCGGGTGGCGCGGCGCGGCGGCGTGCGCGGGCTCGAAATCTCGCGCCGGGGCGACATGACGCCGTTATGGGACCCATGGTGGAACCGGATGTGGGATGCCGTGGCGGCCTCCGGGCTGCCGGTGCATTTCCACACGATCGGCAGCGGCGTGCGGCGCGATTTTACCAAGCTCGCGCCAAAGGTGGCGCTCGCCGCCCGTGCCGCCGGCATCACCAGCTTCCAGATGTATATGTCGGAGGTGCTGCTGTCGGTGATCTTCGCCGGCGTCCTCGAACACCGCCCCGGCATCAAACTCGTCATCGGCGAGGCCGGTACCGGCTGGATCCCCTATATCCTGCAGCGCATGGACGCCGAGTGGGAGGACCAGTTCAAGGAGCTCGACCTGAAGATGAGGCCCAGCGAATACTGGCGCCGCCAGTGCTACGCCACCTACCAGAGCGACCCGATCGGCGTGAAACTCATCGACGAGCTCGGCGAGGACAACATCATGTGGGGCTCGGATTTCCCGCACCCCGACGGTGTGTGGCCCGACTCGCAGGAATACATCCAGCGCGAGCTCGGCCATCTGCCCGCCGCCACCCGCAAGAAGATCGTCTGCGACAACGCCGCCAAACTCTACCGTTTTGTGAACTGAGCGCGTCGGGCCGGGGTTGCGGTGATCTGCGGATCGGGTGAGAAGCTGGTCGGCTAAGAATATCTCGGCGGTATCAAACCGCACCTCGACGCCACGCGGCCTCGCATCGCCCGTGACCGCGTCAAAGGTTCAGCCTCTCTCCGGTCGCCATTTTCTCTTCTGAGGCCATTGCCCCGGTGCTGCGCCGGGTCTAGCTTTCATGGAACACAAGCCTTCCTGCCTGGAGGAAGAAATGAGCGAGCGTGCTTATGTCCGCGAAGTCGGGCTCCGCGACGGACTGCAGAGTATCGCCGAAATCATGCCGACCGAGCAGAAGCTCGCTTGGCTCGATGCCGAATACGGCGCTGGGGTGCACGAGATCGAGGTCAGCTCGTTTGTCCCGCCGAAGCTGCTGCCGCAGCTTGCCGACGCAGAGGCGGTCGTGCGCCATGCGCTGTCATTGCCCGGCCTCACCGTCTCGGCGCTGATCCCGAACCTCAAGGGAGCCGAGCGCGGCTTGGCTCTGGGTGTACATGAGATGAATTTCGTGCTCTCGGTCAGCGAGGGGCACAACCGCTCGAATGTCCGCCGCAGCACCGCCGAGTCGGTCGAGGATTTTCGCCGCGTCGTGGCGTTGTGCCGGACTGCGCCGGAAGATCGGCGCCCGCGGGTCGCCTGCGGCCTCGCCACCGCCTTTGGCTGCACGATCGAGGGCGCGGTCGCCGAGGACCGGGTGCGCCGCATCGCAGTCGAGGTCGCCGAGGCCGGCGCCGACGCAATCATCCTCGCCGACACTGTCGGTTACGGCCAGCCGGCGGCGGTCGAGCGGCTCTTTCGCCGGGTCATGGCCGACGTGGCGCCATTGCCGGTCTCCGGCCATTTCCACGACACCCGCGGGCTCGGTCTCGCCAATCTGCTGGCCGCCCTCAACGCCGGCGCGCGCGCCTTCGACGCCTCGTTGGGCGGGCTCGGCGGTTGTCCCTATGCCCCGGGTGCGACCGGCAATATCGTAACCGAGGATCTCGCCTTCATGCTCGAAGCGATGGGTTTCGAGACTGGGATCGATCTCGACCGGCTGATCGCCGTCCGTCAGCTCGTCCACGAAGCGTTGCCGAACGTCGTCCAGCACGGCGCGATCGCCAAGGCCGGGTTGCCCAAGAATTTCCACGCAGCGTCGGTGGCGGAGGCGGCGGAGTAGGACTGTCCTGTTCATCGCAGCACCAACCGAAGTGAGGCCGGGCATGAGCACAAACGAAGACTTTGCGCATCCTGAGTTCCTGGTCGAGACCGAGGCGCTGGAACGCCAAATTAGTGACCCCAGGCTGCGAATTCTCGACTGCACGACCCATCTCATCCCCGACCCGAAAATCACCTACCAGGTCGTGCCGGGCCGGGCGGATTTTGAAAAGGGGCACATTCCCGGCGCGCAGTTCGTCGATGTGCAGGGCGATCTGTCGGACAAGACCCATCGCCTCCACTTCATGCTGCCCTCGGGCGAGGCCTTCACCGCGGCGATGAGCCGCTTTGGAGTCGGCGAGGGGACGCGCGTCGTGCTCTACAGCACTGCCAATCCGTGGTGGGCGACGCGCGTGTGGTGGATGTTGCGTGTCTTCGGTTTCGATGACGCAGCGGTGCTGAACGGCGGCTGGCAGAAATGGAGCCGCGAGGGCAGGCCGGTCGAGACGGGTCCCGCAAAACCCCGCCCGCCGGGAAAATTTGTGGCTCGCGAGCAACGTCCCCTGATGGTTGGCAAGGAGGAGGTTCTACAGGCGATCGGGAATCCTGCCGCCTGCACGATAAACGCGTTGCTGCCCGAACAGCACGCCGGCACCGGCGGCAATACCTATGGGCGACCCGGACGGATTAAGGGCAGCGTCAACCTGCCGGCGGCGCATCTGATCGACCCCAACACCAATGAATTTCTGCCGCCAGCCGAGCTGCGCAAGCGCTTCGCGGCGATCGGGGCACTCGACAAGCAGGTGATCACCTATTGCGGCGGCGGCATTGCAGCGAGCGCCGATGCGTTGGCGCTGGTCATGCTCGGCCATCCCGAGGTCAGGCTCTACGACGCCTCTATGAGCGAATGGGCGACCGACCCCAGCCTGCCGATGGAAACCGGCTGATGAACTATACGATAGCTCCGCTTTCCGAGCATACCGGGGCGGAAATCCGCGGGATCGATCTGACGGAGCCGATTGACGATCTTGTCCAGGTCCGGCTCAATCGTGCGTTTGTTGACCATTCGGTGTTGGTGTTTCGTGACCAGCATCTGACGCCCGATCGGCTGATCGAGGTGGTCGGCCTGTTTGGCGAAATCTTTGCGCAGCACAATTCGCGCTTCGCGCTGCCCGAGTGTCCACTCGTTCACTACATTTCGAACCAGGACTTCTATCCCGACGGCAGGCGCTACATTCCGGGCGAGGGCTATCACACAGATCACTCGAATGCGGCCTGTCCGCCAAAAGCAACTGTTCTGCATGCAGTTAGCCTGCCTGACCGCGGCGGCGACACGCAGTACGTCAATATGCACCTCGCCTATGACGAACTGCCGCAAGAAACCCAACGCCGCCTCGATGGGCTAAGGGCGATCCATGTCTACCAGAGCCGCCACAGTGCGCGGAAGCTGATGGAGCTGGGCTCGGATAGCCGCAGCCGTGCCCCCGAAGCGGTCGCTCATCCGATTGTACGCACCCATCCGGAGAGCGGCCGCAAGGCGATCTACATTAATCCGATCCGCACCGAAGGCATCGTCGGCATGCCGGAAGCTGAGGCCCTGACCTTGCTCGCTGACCTCCTGGAGCACGCGACGCAGCCGCAATACCAGTACCGTCACCAGTGGCGGCCGGGCGATTTCGTCATGTGGGACAACCGCTCGTTGCTCCACAAGGCCAATGGCGATTACGATATGAGCCAGCGGCGATACCTCTACCGCATCATGCTGCAGGGCGACATGCCGGTCTGAGGAGAACCCGTGTGGCCGTCGAGGAAACCGAGCCCACCCTGACGCTGACCGATGCACCCGACGAACGGGCGCAGGCGGCGATCAGCGAAGGGCTTTCGGATTATAATCTGGGGCAGGCTGGGTATCGCGATGCGCGCCCGCTCGCCGTTTTGGTCTCCGATCCCGATACTAAGGAAGTGATCGGCGGCCTACTGGGCCGAACATCAATGGGCCTCCTGTTCATCGACCTGTTCTTCCTCCCCGAGAGCCTGCGCCGCCATGGCATCGGCAGCCGGGTCATCCGCACGGCGGAAGACGAAGCACTACGGCGAGGGTGCAGCAGAGCCATCCTGTTTACCGTCACATTTCAGGCGCCTGGGTTTTACGAGCGGCAAGGATATCAGGCGCTCGGTCGCATCGAATGCGATCCGCCTGGGCACACCCGGATCTGCATGACTAAAAAGCTCGGTACCGCGGTCTAGCCCGTTAAACATTGATTAACCAATTTTAGCTAAATTGCAGGGTAGCAAGGCAGCCTCTGTCCGGAGTATCGGGGGAGGCCACCCTTCCGGGCAGCGCCCGGGGTTGCGGAGATAGGGCCAATGATCACCCACGGAGTAAGCCCAGCGCTCGGCCAGCCATTAGCCGGCAAGAGCCGACCTGCCTGGCTGCGCATACCGCACATCAATTTGACAGTTCGGCTCATTATCCTCGTATTGATCGCAATTTGCCCCGCGATCGTCATTCAGGCCTACAACGAATATGAACTGCGCAAGGCGCGCGAAGCGGACATACGCGAACAAGTCGTGCAGATCACAAAGCAGTTCGGCGAAGAGATCGGGGAACTGCGCGAAGGAGCTCGCCAGTTACTGCTCGCATTGGCTCAGCTCACCCCGGTGAAGCTGCGGGAGAGTGAAGCCTGTAACGCGCTGTTCGGGACATTGGCCTCGCAATACGCGAATTACGGCGTGTTGGCAGCGGCAGACACCGACGGCCGGATCTTTTGCTCGAGCAGCGGGCTCGCCTATTCCTCGGTGGCGGACCAGCCTTTCTTTAAACGCGCAATGGCGCAAGACGGGCTCGCTGTCGGCAATTATTGGGAGGATCCGGCAACCGGCCAACGCATGATCCACTTCGCGCTAAAACTCGGCGGTGGCGCCGGACTTCCAGCAGGGGTTGTGTTTGCGGGGCTCGATCTGCGCTGGCTTTCCGAGCACCTCAAGGAAAGGGGATTATCGCCGACATCCTCGATTCTGATTGCCGACCGCGAGGGCAACATCATCGCGCGACTGCCGAACCCCGAGGCTCTGGTCGGCAAGAATATGAGAAAAGGCCACGCAGAGATCATGGACGGCAACACCACGGGATGGGAGGAGGGGGTCGGCGTCGATGGCGCCCCGCGAATATTCGGCTATGTACCGTCGGCGCTGCCGCCGCGGGATTTCTTTCTCAGTGCGGGGCAATCGAAGGCGGAAGCCTTCGCGGCAATCGACAGCGCAACGGCCCGCGGCGTCGCGCTGATCGTATTCGGTCTTCTTGCGGCGACCTTTGCCGCGGTTCTCGGCGGCCGCAGGTTCCTGCAGGAACCGATAAGCGGCCTCGTGACTTTCGCAACGGAGTGGCGCAACGGCAACTATGACGCGCGGGTAAAAGTACGCCACCCCGCATCGGAAATCGGCCATTTGGGAGCAACCTTCAATGCCATGGCCGACGCCCTTGCGGCCCGCTACGCCGCACAAAAGCGGGCAGAGGCCGAGTTGCGCGTGCTGAACGCGACCCTAGAGACTCGCGTTGAGGAGAGAACCGTTGAGCTGGCCAATGCCAACCGCGCCAAGTCGATGTTCCTCGCCAATATGAGCCATGAGCTGCGCACCCCCCTCAATGCTATCATCGGCTTTGGCGAGATGATGCATCGCGAGATTATGGGACCGCTTGGTATCCCGGCCTATAAGGAATACGCGCAGCACATCCACGAGAGCGGCATGCATCTGCTTTCCTTGGTCGAGGAAATGCTCGACCTCGCCAAGGTCGAGGCGGGAAAGCTGCAGATAGAGTGCGTACCGACCGATCCCGGTACACTTTTTGCCGAAAGCCTGATGATGTTGCGGTCGACCGCAAAAGCCGCAAAGGTCGACATCATCGTCGAGGGCAACCCGGCGCATTGGCCGGTGCTCGAAGGGGACCCGGTCAAATTGAAACAAGTGTTCGTCAATCTGATCGGTAACGCCGTAAAATTCACGCCAGCCGGGGGACGCGTCACTATATCGAGCGAAACCGACGAGGCTGCGCTGCGGATTTGCGTCCAAGACACCGGGATAGGCATCCGCGCCGAGGACATCCCACTTGTAGTCCAACCATTTTACCGCGTGAATTCGGTGCTCGACGCCAAGCATCAGGGCGCCGGTCTCGGGCTGCCTTTCGCGAAATCGGTCGTCGAGCTGCACGGCGGCACGCTGACCATCGAAAGCAAGCTCGGATCCGGGACGACGGTTTCTGTCAGCTTGCCCCTAGCCCGAAGGGCTGATGCGGTGGCATGATTTTGGCTTCGGCGCGACCTTGATGGCCACCCTGGTTAACGATCCATCCGATAATGGCGACGGCCGCTGCTATAAGCAAATCGATATCGAATCCACCCAGCGCGACGGCTTGCCCGCCGATCAGCGAACCCAGCGAAATTCCCAGAAAAAGTGCGCTGTTGTTCCAGGCAAGGATCGCAGCTCTGCAATTGGGGAACTGGTTTGCTAGTCTGAGCTGCTGAGCCGGGAAGAACAGCTGCGCCGCCAGCGAGGCAAGCCCGAAGGCGCAGTGGACGAGGATTTGGAATTTGAGGGCGATCAGCAGCATAAGAAGGCTCGAACAGAGTCCCGAGAGAGCGATCGAGACCGTCAGCTTTGCCCCGAGCCGGTCCGCGATCCGCCCGCCCATCAGAGTGCCGGCGATTGCTCCGCACCCGTAGAACACGATTACCTGAGCAATCTCTTGGGTCGAATAGCCCCGTGCGCTCAGCCCTTCACCGAGATAGGTGTACATGGCGTACAGCGCCGTGCTCCAAAGTACCGTCGGGGCGAGACGCGCGGCTACGGCTGCGGCCGTCAATCGACCGGTCGGCGCGGCATGGCTCTCGGCGATCCGGCGGCCGCGCCAAACGCGGCCGCTCGCCCATACGAGCAGCATGGCGAACGTGCCGATCGCGGCGAAGACGATCGGCCAGCCGAACAACTCGGCGGTCACCAGGCCGATCGGTGCGCCGAGCGAAAGAGACATCAAGAGGCCCGATACGACGATGGCCAGCCAGGTGGCCCGCCGCTCCGATGGAGCGTTGCCGCCCGCGAGGGCATAGACGGACGGGGACACTCCGGCGGCCGCGGCCCCTGCAAGAAGTCTCGCTGCGAGCAACCAAGTGAAGTCGCTGGCGACAGCCGTCAGCAGATTAGCTGCTCCAAAGGCATACAGGCAGCAAGTCAGAACCCGCTCGCGTCCGACCCGATCGGCGATATGACCGAGAACAGGCGCGCTCAGCATATAGGTGACTGCGAATGTGGTTACGCAGAAGCCGGCCGCGGCGGACGGCACTGCGTAATCGGCCGCTATCAGCGGCAGCAGCGGCGAAACCACGAACAGGTCGCTGCCGACCACAAACATCGTAAGCCAAGCGACCGCCAAATAGTTGAACGCGCCGATTGTGAAGGGGGTTTTTCGATTGGCCGCTTCCATTAGCACTCGCGCTGCTAGAAACAGCGAATGCTACAAACCCGATGATAAACGTGCCGTTAATTCGGCCAGCGAGTTTTTAAGTTTCGGTGATTTAACCTTAAATTTACACGCTGAGAATAGCGTCCGAGATCAGTGCCGGGGTTGAGCTCGGCTGCCGCTAGTCGCCCTAACCTGCTATGACAGAGGAAGTTGCAGTGAGAGACGATGACCCACCGACCCGCCGGACGTCGGTAGAAGCTGAGCCGACCCTCACTGCGATCGAGGATCTGCCAAACAGTTTAGCCGCCATGCTCGAGGAACACCGCCCGTCACGCATGCCGTTTTTTCAACGGCTGGCCAGTCTGCCTCGCGCGACCGCGAGCGACCCCACGCTTCTGGGCAAAATCCATCTGGTCTATCAGTCCACCATGCACGCGACCCGTGCGTCGGTTTATTATCTGCCGCACCTCGACAGTCCGGCGTTGCGCAAACGCAAGCTCAGGATATTCGTCGACGATGACGGGCTCGCCGATGGTGATACGCATCACTATCAACTGACCCGGGCGTTTCTCAGTATCGGCGCAAAATGCTACCTGGACGACGAGGAATTCGGGGAGCCGGGCGAACTCTGCCATTATCTCGAAGCAGAAACGGCCGACTTTGTTCGCTTGGCCCCCAAGCTCTACTCGAGATCACTGGGCGCGTGGTGTGTAGTCGAAATGCTCTCGGTCGATTGGATGCGGGCGCTGGCCGATGGCCTGTCTGTCCACTTCCCGCATTTCAAGCACGAAGGGTATTTCGAAGAGTGCTTCTCGCAGCAGGTTGAGGAACGTCATGCGGCCGAAGCTCTGGAAGTGACGCAACTTGTTCTGAGGGCACGTCCGGAATTGCTTCACGAAACCCTGCGCGACGCCAAAATCACTGCCGAGGCGCTTGACGGAGTGTGGACCCATTTGGACAGGATCGTCAGGACTGCCCAGGCGAAAATGGCGCCGGACGTCAGTACTGGACTCCAACGCCAGCGCCGCGCCTGCTAGTGATCAGAACCATTCAGATAACACTCTATCAGCCGGGAAGATCTTCGACGTACATCTGGCCTCCAGGAGCTGCGGCGGTTCCTTCTCGACTTCCCGGCGAAGCCGGGGCATAGGCATCGGCCTTCGCCGGTGTGACATCTTTGCGATTTGTCAGCGGTGGTCCCCTGGCGGCCCGTTCCGCAAGCCGCGACGTCTCGATAGATCCGGTACTACAGCCGGGAAATCACCTGCTCCTGAAACCGGCGCATTTCAGCGATCGACTCATCGGGGTCGGCGCGCTCGAAATCGATATCGATGGCGCAGACCCCGAGATCGCGCAGCGCCTGCAAATCGGCGATGATGTCCGCAGTCCTGCCCGAGAATAACCGCCGCTCACCGTCGGAAGCCTTTGACGGCACTGCTTCTCCGTACCGTTTGACGCGGTAAGTGAGAGCGACGCTCGCCGGCTCCCTTCCGGCTTCGCCTGTCAACTGACGGAGCCGGTCGATCCCGGCTCGGTAGCGTGGCAGAGTATCGAGCAGATGCTTGTTGTTGCTGCCGATCGGATACCAGGCGTCGCCGAAACGGGCTGCGCGGCGCAGCGACAGCCCGCTTTCGCCGCCGACCCAGATCGGCGGGTGCGGCTTTTGCACCGGTTTGGGCTCGAAGAAGATCTTGTCGTATTTGACCCAGCGCCCATCGAAACGGGGCGATTCTTGCGTCCACGAATTGCGCAACGCGCTCAGATATTCGTCCGTCACCCGGCCGCGCGCGGCAAAAGGCGGGCCGACGACCGCATCGAACTCCGCCTGCAACCAGCCAGCGCCGATCCCGACGACGAGCCGCCCGCTCGACAATACATCGATCGTCGACAGCATTTTGGCAGCGAGCACGGCCGGCCGATGGGGCACGACCATCACCGCCAGCACGAGGCGAATACGGTCGGTCTTTGCGGCAATGAAGGCAGCCGCGGTCAACTGTTCGTACCGGCGTTCCGGGCCTTCTCCAAAGAATTCGCCGCTCTCGGAATAAGGGTACCCCGGCACCCGCAGCCTCGGCAGCACAATATGGTCGGTCAACGTCAAGTAATCGTAACCCAGCGCCTCGCCCTGCTGGGCAATCCACGTCAGGTTCTCTGGGGATGACGTCGGACCACTGATCGGCAGATTGAACCCGATCTGCATCTCTCCTCCGGACGCGGTCTATCGACCTAGAATAGCCGAGGGCCGCATCGCCGCGCTATGTTGTCGGATGCAGTCCATCAACGACCTACAATGAAGCGCCGCCGGCACCTGCCCTGGCCGGCAACTGGAGTAGCGGCCAGCACTGGGGCATAGTGGCCCGCGATGCAGCAGGGTGCCCCGATAAACCAGGATCTCGTCCTCGTCGGCGGCGGGCATGCGCACGTGCACGTGCTGAAGAGCTTCGGCATGCGGCCTGTGCCGGGGGTGCGATTGACGCTCGTCACCCGCGATGTCGAGACGCCCTATTCGGGCATGCTGCCGGGCTATGTCGCCGGGCACTATTCGCTCGACGAATGCCATATCGATCTCGGCAGGCTTGCGCGTTTTGCCGGCGCGCGCCTGATCCGGGACGAAGCAGTTGGGCTCGACAGGGCCAATTGCGCACTTCTGTGCGATGCCCACCCGCCGATCCGATACGACGTCCTGTCGATCGATATCGGGTCGACGCCGCGCTCCGACGATGTTCCCGGCGCCGCCGAGCACGCAATCTCGGTCAAGCCGATCGACCGTTTCGCGGCACGCTGGGAGGCGTTGCTGACGCGGGTACGCGAGATGCCCCGGTTGCGGCTTGCCGTGGTCGGCGGCGGCGCCGGTGGCGTTGAGCTCGCCCTTTCGGCGCAACACCATCTCGCTGGACTGAAGGGCGATGCGGTTGAGGTAACGCTCGTCACCCGCGAGGTATTGCTGCCGTCGCACAACGCCCGGGTCCGCCATCTGTTCGAGCGGATCCTTGCCGATCACCGGGTTACGGTGTTCGCCGGCAACGCCGTCGTCCGCGTCGAGCCAGGTGTCCTGCTGTGCGTCGATGCGAGACGGGTCGAATTCGATGAGGCGCTGTGGGTAACCCAGGCAGGTGCCGCACCCTGGCTCGCCGACACCGGCCTGCCGCTGACGCCGAACGGCTTCATCGCGGTCGACGACAGGCTGCGCTCGGCCGGGGACCCACGGATCTTTGCGGCCGGCGACGTGGCGACGATGCTCGCCCATCCGCGCGAGAAGGCGGGGGTTTACGCTGTCCGGCAGGGTCCGCCGCTCGCCGCCAATTTGCGCCGAGCGCTCGCCGGTCGGCGGCTGCGGCGTGCAGTACCGCAAAAGCGCGCGCTGGCGCTGATCGGCACTGGCGACCGGCAGGCGGTCGCCTCGCGCGGGCCGTTTGCCGGCCACGGCCCGCGGTTGTGGCAGCTGAAGGACTGGATCGACCGACGCTGGATGCGGCGCTACACCGAATTACCCGAGATGTCCCCGGAATCGGGAGAAGACCCGATGCGCTGCGGCGGTTGCGCCGCGAAGGTTCCGGCGGCGGTACTCGGCCGGGTCATGGGACGGCTGCATCCGGCGGCAAGCAGCGCGGTCATGATCGGCCTCGATAGCCCGGACGATGCGGCACTGATCTCGTTGCCCGGCGCGCCGCCGCTGTTGCAGACCGTCGATTTCTTTCGCGCGATGGTCGACGACCCGTATTTGTTCGGCCGCATCGCCGCGATCCATGCACTCGGCGACATTTATGCGATGGGGGGGACGCCGGAGAGCGCTTTGGCGATCGCCACACTGCCTCCGGCCCGCCCGCCGATTGTCGAGCACGATCTTTTCCACATGCTGAAGGGGGGGCTCGACGTGCTGGAGCCGGCCGGCGCCGTGCTCGTCGGCGGGCACAGTGCCGAGGGCGCCGAACTCGCGCTCGGTTTTGCCGTGACCGGGCGGCCGCGGCCGGGAAAGCTGCTGCGCAAGGCCGGGCTGCGCGCCGGCGACCGGCTGATATTGACAAAGCCGCTCGGCACCGGGGTGATCCTGGCTGCGGCAGCCCGCGGACTGGTTGCATCGCGTCTGGTCGAAGCCGCGGTCGCGACGATGGTGCAATCGGCCGCTTCCGCAGCCGCTTGCCTGCTGGAGTATCGGGCCACCGCCTGCACCGACGTGACCGGCTTCGGGCTCCTTGGCCATTTGGTCGAAATGCTGCGCGCATCCGGGGTGGAGGCAGTTCTCGACCCTGAGGCGATCCCGGCGCTCGATGGCGCGCTGGCGCTGCTCCGCAACGGGGTAACCAGTTCGCTGCACGCCGACAACACCGCCGCGCTGACGGCTCTCGACGCGGCGGCACAGCTTCATCAGATTGCCCCGCTCTTGATTGACCCGCAAACTGCCGGCGGGCTGCTGGCCGGCGTCCCGGCCGATCGCGCTGCGGCGTGCCTCGGCGAGCTGCGCACTCTTGGCTATCGTGCCGCGCTGATTGGCCGCGTCGCAAGTTTGAGCGGGAGCGAGCCGCGTGTCCGTTTCGAGGAAGGCGCGGCACAGTCGCTCCCCGAACTGGTTGCCGCGAAATGAGCGCGAAGGAGCGCCGGGGCAGGTTGGGGCTGCCGGCGGTCGACCGGGTCCTGCGATCCGAGAAGGCTCGCGCCTTGATCGCCCGGTACGGGCGACCGCTTGTTGTCGAGGCGGTAAGGGCGGCGCTAGCGACGCGGCGCGGCTGTGACGCCCCCGCCTCGGTGGAATCGATAATTGAAGAGTGCGCAGGCTCGCTTCTGCGAGAGATGCAGCCCTCGCAGCGCCGCGTCTTCAACCTGACCGGTACTGTGCTCCACACCAATCTCGGCCGCGCGCCCTTGCCGGAGGAGGCGATCGGCGCAGCGATCGAGGCAATGCGCGAACCGACGACGCTCGAATACGAGATCGAG
>Ga0207693_10001502_pt1 | contig 20587 bp, 21 predicted proteins | sample LARL81metaG_FD_184347 | JGI IMG/M metagenome (GOLD analysis project Ga0207693, IMG submission 184347) | Corn, switchgrass and miscanthus rhizosphere microbial communities from Kellogg Biological Station, Michigan, USA - LAR L8-1 metaG... | ecosystem: Host-associated > Plants > Roots >... | reverse complement strand
AACTCAAGATGAGGAGCTCGCCGTGACGGAGCGTTCTGCGGGATTACCGTCGCAGAAACAGGTGATCGAGCTACTCGACGGCGAGTTCGCGCGCGCAGGCTATGAAATCGAAGACGTGGTGATCGACACCGCGGCCCGCCCACCCCGCATCACCGTGATCGCTGACGGCGACGATCCGCTGGATCTCGACTCGATCTCGGCACTGTCCCGGTCCGCGTCCGATGCACTGGATCGCATCGACACCCCGCCGTACGTCCTCGAAGTCACCTCACCCGGCGTCGATCGCCCGCTGACGACCGAAAAGCACTACCGGCGCGCCCGCGGGCGCAAGGTCGAGCTCACCCTTTCCGACGGTTCGCAACTCACCGGCCGGCTCGGCGAAATCCATGGCGGCACCGTGCGACTCGTAGTGCGCGAGCGCGCGAGCGCCAACTTCTCGGTCCGCGAACTGCCTGTCGACGGCATCACCAAAGCCGTTGTACAGGTTGAGTTTTCGCCACCAAACCAGCGTGAGCTGGAGCTGGCCGGCCAATCTGGGAAGGAGGCTTCAGCGTGAACATCGACATGGCGGCATTGCACGCCATCGAGGCCGACAAGGGCATCTCGGTCGACGTGGTCGTCGACACCATCAAGTCGGCGCTGCTGACCGCCTATCGCCACACCGAAGGCCATGAGGCCGACGCCCGCATCGAGATCGACCGCAAGACCGGCCTCGTCAAGGTGATGGCACGCGAGACCGACGAAGACGGCAACCTCATCTCTGAATGGGACGACACGCCAGAGGGTTTCGGCCGGATCGCGGCGACGACCGCACGCCAGGTGATCCTGCAGCGGCTGCGTGACGCCGAGAACGAGAAGAACTACGGCGAGTTCTCCGCACGCGAGGGCGACATCGCCGCAGGGGTCATCCAGCGCGATGCGCGCGCGAACGCCCGCGGTCTGGTCGTCGTCCGGATGGGCAGCGAGACCAAGGGATCCGAGGGCGTCATTCCCTCGGCCGAGCAGGTCCCGGGTGAACGCTACGAACACGGTGATCGGTTGCGCTGCTACGTCGTCGGCGTCACCCGCGGCGCCCGTGAGCCACTGATCACGTTGTCGCGTACCCACCCCAACCTGGTGCGCAAGCTGTTCTCGCTGGAGGTTCCCGAGATCGCCGACGGATCCGTCGAGATCGTCGCGGTGGCGCGGGAAGCCGGCCACCGCTCCAAGATCGCGGTCACCTCGCGGGTGCCGGGCCTCAACGCCAAGGGCGCCTGCATCGGGCCGATGGGCCAGCGGGTGCGAAACGTGATGAGCGAACTGTCCGGCGAGAAGATCGACATCATCGACTACGACGAGGACCCGGCCAGGTTCGTCGCCAACGCGCTGTCACCGGCCAAGGTGGTGTCGGTGAGCGTCATCGACGAGTCCGCTCGGGCCGCCCGCGTGGTGGTGCCCGATTTCCAGCTGTCGCTGGCGATCGGCAAGGAGGGCCAAAACGCCCGTCTGGCCGCGCGGCTGACCGGCTGGCGGATCGACATCCGCAGCGATGCCGCACCCCAACCCAACCCCGATGCGGCGCACCGCGCGGTCCACGACCGCTAGTCCCCGGCTGGCGCGTGGGCCCATGCAAGGACCACCAGGTAGAGCCGTTTCTTTTCGCAAGCAGGGGGACGGTAGACTCAGCTGTGATCCAGCGCGAGACTTCGGCTGCTGCGCATCGACGACCAGACGGACCGGTTCGTACGTGCGTTGGCTGCCGGAGGCGAGAGCTGGCCGTCGAACTGCTTCGAGTGGTCGCTGTCGGCGGCGGGAATGGCAATTGTGCCGTGACCGTTGACGTAGCGAGAACACTGCCGGGGCGGGGTGCCTGGCTGCATCCCGAACGGGCGTGCCTAGACGCAGCAATTCGGCGGCGAGCATTCGTACGAGCGCTGCGCATCACCCGATCACCGGATATCACCGCGGTGTTACAGCACTTCAACGCAGTTGAAGTGCTTGACTCGCCCGGCAACAGGACAGGTAGCGAAGAACATGAGCACACCGTGAAGTCCCGATGACCATGCGTCATAGCTAACCCGAGGCGCGGCGCCTACCACCGCTGTCGCCTCTAGAGATGGAGATGTAGTGGCAGGTAAGGCCCGCGTACACGAGTTGGCAAAAGAACTCGGTGTCACCAGTAAAGAAGTTCTCGCCCGACTGAGCGAACAGGGCGAATTCGTCAAATCCGCGTCCTCCACAGTCGAGGCACCCGTCGCGCGCCGGTTGCGTGAGTCATTCGGCGGGCCGAAGCCGGCCGCCGAGAAGGTCAAGGCGGACGGCAACGGCTCGCCGGCCAAGGCCGCCGCGCCGAGGGCCGCCCCCGAGAAGGCGCCCGCCCCCAAGCCCGCGGCACCCGCGGAACCGGCGGCCGCGCCTCCCGCGGCGGCAACAGCGGCGCCGCCTGCGGCACCCGCGCCGACCCGCCCGGCTCCGTTGCCCGGCGCTACGCCTGGTCCGAGGCCCGGCCCCGCGCCCAGTGCGCCCAAGCCCGCCGCGCGTACCCCGCGCGTCGGGAACAACCCGTTTTCCTCGCAGCCGGTTGACCGGCCGATACCCCGTCCTCAAGGTCCCCGGCCCGGTCCCGGTGCTCCGCGGCCGGGTGCGCCGCGGCCAGGCATGTCGCCGGGCAATATGCCCCCGCGTCCGGGCGGACCCCGCCCGGCCCCCGGTGGCCGTCCCAGTGGCACCAGGCCCGGTCCCGGTGGCCGCGGTCCCGGTGCGGGCGCCGGTGGTCGCCCCGGCGGTGCCGGTGGCGCTGGTAACTATCGCGGCGGCGGCGGCGCCGGTGGTGGTGGCGCCGGCGGCGGTGGCGGCGCCCCGGCGGGTGCCGGCTATCGTGGTCGCCCCGGCGGTGGCGGCGGCGGTGGCGGCGGTGGCGGCGGACGGCCAGGTCAGCGTGGCGGAGCGGCTGGCGCGTTCGGTCGTCCCGGCGGCGCGCCGAAGCGTGGCCGCAAGTCGAAGCGGCAGAAGCGCCAGGAGTACGACTCGATGCAGGCGCCGGTCGTCGGCGGTGTGCGGTTGCCGCACGGCAACGGCGAGACGATCCGGCTGGCCCGCGGCGCGTCGCTGTCCGACTTCGCCGAGAAGATCGACGCCAACCCGGCCTCGCTGGTGCAGGCGCTGTTCAACCTCGGCGAGATGGTGACCGCCACGCAGTCCGTCGGCGACGAGACCCTCGAGCTGCTGGGCAGCGAGATGAACTACGTCGTCCACGTCGTGTCCCCGGAGGACGAGGACCGCGAGCTGTTGGAATCGTTCGACCTCACGTATGGCGAGGACGAGGGCGGCGAGGAAGACCTCGAAACCCGTCCGCCGGTGGTGACGGTCATGGGTCACGTCGACCACGGCAAGACCCGACTGCTGGACACCATCCGAAAGGCCAACGTCCGCGAGGAAGAAGCGGGTGGCATTACCCAGCACATCGGCGCCTATCAGGTCGAGGTCGACCTCGACGGCACGATACGGCCGATCACCTTCATCGACACCCCGGGCCACGAGGCGTTCACAGCCATGCGTGCCCGTGGCGCGAAGGCCACCGACATCGCGATCCTGGTTGTCGCAGCCGATGACGGTGTGATGCCGCAGACGGTGGAGGCCGTCAACCACGCGCAGGCCGCCGATGTGCCGATCGTGGTCGCAGTCAACAAGATTGACAAGGAAGGTGCCGACCCGCAGAAGATCCGCGGCCAGCTCACCGAATACGGTTTGGTGCCAGAGGAATTCGGCGGCGACACGATGTTCGTCGACATCTCCGCCAAGCAGGGCACCAACATCGAGTCCCTGCTCGAGGCCGTCGTACTGACCGCCGACGCCGCGCTGGACCTGCGAGCCAACCCCGACATGGAGGCCCAGGGTGTGGCGATCGAGGCGCACCTGGACCGCGGCCGTGGCCCGGTGGCGACCGTGCTGATTACCCGCGGCACGCTGCACGTCGGCGACTCGGTGGTGGCAGGCGACGCCTATGGTCGCGTCCGCCGCATGGTCGACGAGCACGGCGATGACGTCGATGCGGCGCTGCCGTCGCGGCCGGTGCAGGTCATCGGCTTCACGTCGGTGCCGGGTGCGGGCGACAACTTCCTCGTCGTCGACGAGGACCGCATCGCCCGCCAGATCGCCGACCGGCGCAGCGCGCGCAAGCGCAACGCGTTGGCCGCCCGTACCCGCAAGCGGATCAGCCTCGAAGATCTGGATTCGGCGCTCAAGGAAACAAGCCAGCTGAACCTGATCCTCAAGGGCGACAACGCCGGCACGGTCGAGGCGCTGGAGGAAGCCCTGCTGAACATCCAGGTCGACGACGAGGTGGAGCTGCGCGTCATCGATCGCGGTGTCGGTGGCGTCACCGAGACCAACGTGAACCTGGCGTCGGCCTCGGACGCGATCATCATCGGGTTCAACGTCCGCGCCGAGGGCAAGGCCACCGAGCTGGCCAACCGCGAGGGCGTGGAGATCCGCTACTACTCGGTGATCTACCAGGCCATCGACGAGATCGAGAGCGCGCTGAAGGGCATGCTCAAGCCGGTCTACGAGGAGCGGGAACTCGGCCGCGCCGAGATCCGCGCCATCTTCCGGTCGTCGAAGGTCGGCAACATCGCGGGTTGCCTCGTCACGTCGGGCACCATCCGGCGTAATTCCAAGGCGAGGCTGCTGCGCGACAACGTGGTGGTCACGGAGAACGTCACGGTGCAGTCGCTGCGCCGAGAGAAGGACGACGTCACCGAGGTGCGCGACGGCTACGAGTGCGGTCTGACGCTGAGCTACTCCGACATCAAGGAGGGCGACGTGATCGAGACCTACGAGTTGGTGGAAAAGGAGCGCGCCTAGATGGTCGATGAGCGCTCGCGCGAAGAGCGACATGCCTGATGTGGGCCGGGCACGCCGGCTCTCCAAGCGCATCGGAACCATCGTCGCCTCCGCGATCGAGTTCGAGATCAAGGATCCCCCGTTGGCCTTCGTGACCATCACGGACACGAAGGTGACGGGCGATCTGCACGACGCGACGGTGTATTACACGGTGCGTGGTGAGACCTTGCAGGATGAACCCGACTACGCCGGCGCGGCAGCTGCGCTGGAACGCGCGAAGGGAACCCTGCGGACCAAGGTCGGCGCCGGCACGGGTGTGCGGTTCACGCCAACGCTGTCATTTGTCCTGGACAAGGTCCCCGACACCGCGGCCCACATGGAGGAGCTGCTGGCTCGGGCTCGCGCCGCTGATGAGGATTTGGCGAGAGTTCGGCAGGGCGCGAAGCCAGCGGGGGACGCGGACCCGTACCGTGTGACTGGGGTGGAGGGCGCCGGCGGGGAACTGGACGACACGCTAGACGCTGAAGGAACCGGTGACCGCGACAGACTCGACGACTGACGCCCCCGTGGTGGGCGAGCGCGTTGACGCGCGACAGGCCGCCGACCTGCTGGACGCGGCCGCCACCGTCAGCGTCGTCTGCCACGTATATCCCGACGCGGACACAATCGGCGCAGGTCTGGCGCTCGCGCTGGTGCTCGACCACGCAGGCAAGGCGGTCGAGGTGAGCTTCGCCGCACCGGCCGAGCTGCCGGAGTCCCTTCAGTCGCTGCCGGGTGGCCATCTGCTGGTTGGTCCGGACAGAATGCGCCGCGACCCCGATCTGGTCGTCACCGTCGACATTCCGAGCGTCAACCGGCTCGGTGCACTGAGTGTGCTCGCCGCGCCCGGCCGTGAGGTGCTGGTGATCGACCACCACGCCTCAAACCTTCTATTCGGCACCGCCAACTACGTCGATCCGTCGGCCGACTCCACCACCATGCTGGTCGCCGAGCTGCTCGACGCGTGGGGCAAGCCCATCGACGTCGGCGTCGCGCACTGCCTGTATGCGGGGCTGACCACCGACACCGGGTCGTTCCGGTGGGCCAGCGCCCGCGCGCATCGACTGGCAGCCCGGCTGCTGGAGCTCGGAGTGGACAACGCCTCGATCAGCCGCGCCCTGCTCGACACCCACCCGTTCGCGTGGCTGCCGATGTTGTCGCGTGTGCTGTCGTCGGCGCAGCTTCTGCCCGACGCCGCCGGTGGCCGAGGTCTGGTGTATACCGTTGTGGGACACCAGGAATGGGCCAACGCGCGGCCCGAGGAAGTCGAGAGCATCGTCGACATCGTGCGCACCACGCAGCAGGCCGAGATCGCCGCGGTGTTCAAGGAGATCGAGCCCGCGCACTGGTCGGTGTCGATGCGCGCGAAGTCCTATGACCTTGCAACGGTCGCCAGCGCGTTCGGCGGCGGCGGGCACCGCCTGGCCGCCGGTTACTCCGCGACCGGATCCGCTGACGACGTCGTGCAGGCGCTGTATACCGCTCTTGGCTGAGCCGGAGCCGGATGGCTTGCCCGTCGCCCCGGCCACCGGTAGGCGCATCGCCTCGTTGGCCTTCCCCGCGCTCGGAGTGCTGGCCGCCGAACCGATCTACCTGCTCTTCGACATCGCAGTCGTCGGACGGTTGGGCGCACTGCCGCTTGCCGGGCTGGCCATCGGCGGGCTCATTCTGAGCACGCTCAGCTCGCAGATGACCTTCCTGTCCTACGGCACCACCGCTCGCTCAGCGAGGTTCTTCGGGGCGGGCAACCGCACGTCGGCCGTCGGAGAAGGAGTGCAGGCCACCTGGCTTGCTATGGGCCTGGGCACGCTGATCGTCGTCGTGGTCGAGGCCGCCGCGGTGCCGTTGGTCTCGGTGTTGGCCGCCGGTGGCGACATCGCGGCAACAGCGTTGCCGTGGGTCCGCATCGCGATCGTGGGCGTGCCGGCGATCCTGGTCTCGGCGGCGGGCAACGGCTGGATGCGCGGCGTGCAGGACACCGGACGCCCGCTGCGCTATGTCGTCGCGGGGTTCGCGGTGTCGGCGGTCCTGTGTCCGCTGCTGGTGTACGGCTGGCTTGGCATGCCGAGGCTGGAGGTCGCCGGCTCGGCCGTCGCGAACCTGGTGGGGCAATGGGTGGCTGCTCTGCTCTTCCTTCGCTCGCTGCTCGCCGAGCGGGTGCCGTTGCGGATCCAACCGGAGGTGCTACGGGCCCAGGTCGTCATGGGTCGCGATCTGGTGCTGCGCACGATGGCGTTCCAGGCCTGCTTCGTATCGGCGGGCGCCGTCGCCGCCCGGTTCGGCGCGGCCGCCGTTGCCGCCCACCAGGTGGTGCTGCAGTTGTGGAATTTCCTTGCGCTGGTGCTTGATTCGCTGGCGATCGCCGCGCAGTCCCTGGTGGGGGCCGCGCTGGGTGCCGGACAGCTGGCGCACGCCAAGTCGGTCGCATGGCGGGTGACGATATTTTCGACCCTGGCCTCCGGCGTGCTGGCCGGGCTCTTTGCCGTCGGGGCTTCGGTGTTTCCAAACGTATTCACCGACGACCGCTCGGTGCTCGACGCCATCGGGGTGCCGTGGTGGTTCATGGTGGCCCAATTACCGGTCGCCGGAATCGTTTTCGCGCTGGATGGGGTGCTGCTCGGCGCTGGGGACGCGAAGTTCATGCGCAACGCCACCCTGATCAGCGCGTTGGTCGGGTTCCTGCCGTTGATCTGGCTTTCGCTGGTGTTCGGCTGGGGTCTACTCGGCATCTGGTCAGGCTTGAGCACATTCATGGTGCTGCGGCTGGCGTTCGTCGGCTGGCGTGCGTTCTCCGGTCACTGGCTGGTGCCTGGCACCTCCTAGCAGTTACCGAGCGCGGGCGATCGCAGCCCAGCCGTATTCATTGGTCTTCACCTGAACGTCGTTGAAGCCCGCCGCCGCCAACCGCTCGCCCAGCGTGGCGGGGTCGACGGGGTTATAGGTGTCGCCGTCGTGGTGCGCCTTCAGCTCGTCACTGCCCAGGCTGTCGCTGGCTACCAGCGCTGCACCTGGCCGCAGCACCCGCGCCACCTCCGCGAACAGGAGGTCCTGCAGTTCGGCGGTCGGAACATGGTGCAGCATCGTGAAGCACGCCGCGCCGGAGAAGCTGTCGTCGGTGTACTGAAGTGACGTGGCGTCGCCGTGAACGATCTGGACGGACGGCACATCCGCGAAGCGGTCCACCAGCATGGCCGCGAGCTCGTCGTCGATCTCGACCGAGGTGAGCCGCGGCACAGACTGGCTAAGCACGTCGGTGGTTGCGCCGTAACCGGGTCCGACCTCAAGCACGTCGTCACCGAGATCGGTCTCGCCCAACGCCCAGGGCAGGATGACCTCTCGTATCGCCTGCCGCCATTCGTCGCTGCCGCATGCCTCATGCGCTTTGTTCATGAAACCAGCCTATGAAAGTTCAGCGCACCCGCGGGCATTTACTTGCCTCGGTACGAAGCGCTGTTTCTTGCGAATGCAGGCAAGACGATAGCCCGGACAGGCATGGGACGAGGACTTTATCGGACCGCCCGCCGTGGACGTCGCGATCGATGTGGCCGCTGAACATGGCTATCCGAACACCTCGCTCGCGAAGATCGCCGTCCGGGCCGACCCCCTCGACCATGCGATACGGAGGTAGTCGTGATCGCGACCGAGCGCACGCCACAGCAGGAGCGAGCCGCGTTGCGCGCCGCGGGGGAGAACCCTTGGCTGGCGCTGATCGCGCCGGCGTTGCTCACCGTGCCGTTCCTTGCCTACCACGCGATAAGTCAGCGCCGTATCGACATGCTGGCACTGTTCACGCTCGCGGCGATCGTGGTGGGAACGGCGACGTCGCCGGTCACCGGCGATCCCCGCACGCTCCTGGTCCGCGACAGCTGGATTTTCGGGCGTTGGGCCTGTGGGTGCTGGCCACGCTGTTCACACAACATCCCTTCATCCGCACCACTTCTCGAACGATCGTCGCCGTGAAGGTCGGTGAGGAAGGCTATCGACAGTGGGATGCCCGCTGGGACAATGACTGTCGCTTCCGCAGCTGGCTACGGGTGCTGACCGCGGTGTGGGGCATGGGCTTCACCTTGGACGCGCTGATGCGCATTCCGCTCGCCATACCATCCCGATCGATTCGGTACCGCTGGTGAGCACCGTGCAATGGTTGGTCGTCCTCGGCGGCGGCCTGGTGACCTTTCACATCGCCTACATCACCAAACATGGACCGAAAGCCTGAGCCACCGCTAGCGCACCTGTGCGCGGCCCCGCTGTAGCACCGCGTCGCGGTTGGCGGCGATGTCGTCGCCCGTTGCCGAGTTCATCCACTTCTTCGCCGACATCGCCTCGATCCACAGTCCGGCGTCGGTCTGGGCGCCATCGATGCGGTGGTAGGACGTCAGCAGCGCGCGCACCGCGTGCTGGTTGTTGCCGACGATCGATGCCGCGACCCGCCGCGCCGTCGGCAACAGCTCGTCGTGTGGCACCACCTCGGTGACCAGCCCGGCACGCAGCGCGTCGGTGGCCGACAAATAGTCACCCGTCAGGCTCATCCGGCGGGCTATGCCGATGCCGGCCTTCTGCGGCAGCCGCACCGACAGCCCCCAGGTGGGAAGCAGCCCCACCCGGGCGTGGGTGTCGGCGAAGCGGGCCTGCTCGGAGGCGATCAGGATGTCGCAGTACAGCGCGAGCTCGAGCCCGCCCGTCACGGCCGCGCCGTTGATGGCGCCGATCACGGGCTTGGTCATCGGCGGCCACTGCGGCGAGATATCCGGCAGCTGCGACGAATCGCCCAGCTCCTTGAGGTCCAGGCCCGCGCAGAACACCGGGTCGGTGCCGGTGACGATGACGACATCGACGTCGTCACCGGCCTCCGCATCGCGCAGCGCGCCGAAGAAACGCCTGCGGAGCTCGGCCGATAACGCGTTGCGGGACTGTGGCCGGTTCAGCGTCAGCGTGCGCACCCGGTCTTGCGTGTCGATGAGCAGGATGTCGTCAGCCATGAGAGCAACCTATCGTGGCGGTATGTGCCGAAACATCACGGAGCTGCGCGGCCTGGAACCGGCGGCGACCGCCGAGGAGATCGAGGCCGCCGCGCGCCAGTACGTCCGTAAGGTCAGCGGCATGACCCGGCCGTCGGGTGCCAACATCGAGGCCTTCGAGACCGCGGTCGCCGAAGTCACCGCAGTCACCACCCGGCTGCTGGCCGGCCTCGCGCCACGACGGCAACCGCCGAAGACCGTGCCTCCGCTGCGGAAGCCGGAAGTGGTAGCGCGGCTGAAGGCCGGAGCCGCGAAACCGGCGACATCAAACACTGCATGACGACGACACTGACGCAGCCGGCGCTCAAGGAGTGGAGCGCGGCGGTGCGCGCGTTGCTCGACGGCAGGCAGACCGTGCTGCTGCGCAAGGGCGGCGTTCACGAAAAGCGCTTCGCTGTAACGGCTTCACGCTTCCTGCTGTTTCCGACCGTCGCACATAGTCACGCCGAGCGGGTGCGGCCCGAACACCGTGACCTGCTCGACCCGGCGGCAGCCGACAGCACCGTAGACGCCCTGGTTATCCGCGCGGGCGCCAAAGTCGTTGCCGCCGTTGAGGTCAACCGGCCCGAGGCTCTTGACAAGATCGCGTCCATGCACATCTGGACAGCCGAATCGGTTCGGGCCGACCGGCTCGACTTCCGGCCCAGGCACCGGCTCACCGTGCTGGTCGTACAAGCGAGCCCGCTAGTCGAGCCTGTTCGACTGGCCCGCACACCCGAGTATGCGGGCTGCAAGAGCTGGGTTCCGTTGCCGGTCGCACCGGCCTGGGCGGACCCGGTGCACGACGACGCCGCGCTGCAGGAGATCGCCGAGCGCGTGCGCAGCTCAGTCGGTTGACGGCGGCCGCGGTCCCGCGGGCAGCACGAGCCTCGAGGTGCCGCCATCGCCGAGGTGCACGGTGTGCGTGGCCGCCGCGAGCCGCCGCCCGTTGATCAGTGGCTCGCCGGTGCCGAGATTGCGAGCGAACCGCGGGTGCGACCCGCCTGCGATCAGCACCCGGATGCGCGAACCGGCGGGGAAGCGGTGGGCGATCGCGTCGAGTTCGATGCGAACGTTATGCGAATCCGGTGTCGCACAAAGATATCCGTCGCTGACATTGCGGGAACGGCCCCGCGCATCCAACTCGCTGATCCGGACGAACAGGTCGTTGTAGGTGTTGTCGCACGAGTGCGAGAGCGCAAGGAGTGGGGTTCCGACGGCGTAGAGGTCCGCGGGCAGCGGGGCACCGGTGAAGGTCAGTACATCGGCGCGCTGGGCGAGCTGGGTGTCGTTGCGGTAGCCGCCGTCCGGTGACAACAGCCGGCCGCCGACCGTGGGCGTCGGATCGGCGGGGTAGTAGGTGAACGTCGATGCGGGCGCGTCCTGATCTGGCGCGGTGGCGCCGAGATGGCCCGCCGGCCGTAGATACAGCACGTGCTCGGGCATCGCGGGCGGCCAGTTGTTCAGGTCCCGCCATCCGTGCCCGTCGATGTGGATCCGCACCGGTTTGCGTCTCACCCTGCGAGACCCCGCCAAATGAGTGTCCAACCAGCCCAACGATTCTCGGACGACCGTCGGCGCCGCCTTGGTCATCATCTGCGCGTGGCTCCACGGTCCGATCGTGACGGCGACCGGCACCTCGCGCTCACGCAGACGTCGGTACTGCGCCAGCGTCTGCTCGAGAAACAGATCCTGCCATCCGCCGAACAGCAGCACCGGAATCTGTGTGCGCTCCAGCGCCTGATGCAGCTGCAGAGGAGCCCAGTGCGGGTCGTCGTGCTCGGGATGCTCGAGCCAGGACTCGTACCACGGCGCGCCGGTGCCGAGCAGTGCCCGTCCCGCCTCGCCGACGGGCAGCACGCTTGTCGCTCGGGCCACCGCCCGTCGCGCCTGAACCTGACGGACGATGGCGCGGATGCGACCCGGATCTTCCTGGTGGGCGATCATGTCGGACCAGCCGAGGAAATCGTTGAGCCCGAACGAACCGGTACCCCAGCGCGGCGCGCTGAGATCGTGCGGGCCGACGGTGATGACCGCGGCCTTCATCTCCGGCGGTGGATCGGTCAGCAGGGCCCACTGGGTGAAGCCAAGGTAGGAAATTCCGACAGTGGCGAATGAGCCGGTAAACCAAGCCTGGTCGCGCAGCCAGGCGGCCGTGTCGGCGCCGTCGGCGATTTCGTGGACCATCGGGCTGAACTCGCCACCGGAACCGAACGTGCCGCGAACACTTTGCACAACAACGTGGTAACCCCGCGATGCGTAAACATCGGCGAACAGCACCGAAAACGGCCACCCCCGGCCATAAGGACCGCGGGCCAGGAGCGTGCCCGCCGGATTTGAGGTGTGCGGCTCGTAGTGGTCGGCGATCAATTCAACCCCGTCGCGCATAGGCGTGCGCAGGCCTCGGTGCACCCGGTAGTCGGTGGTGTGCGGCGGCAGCTTCAGGAGGCTGCTGACGGCGCGGCCTGCGTAGTTCTTGATCCTTGAGCGAAGCGGTGACGACGGAGCGGCGGTTGATACTGCGGTCACCTAACAAAGGCTACGCAGGCGGACGACCGAGACGGTGCTGTCCACCCATGGCATCACCGACCCGCCAAACGAGATTCCCGCCGATTCCGCCGTGGTGCCTGTAACGGCTAGTACTTGTAGTAGTTGCTGAGCTCACGGCCGCGCTGCAGATTGGTCTGCAGGCAGTCCACGTCGTCGGCGGCGTAGATCGGCGAGTAGAACAGCGTCTGCTGGATGACGCCGTAGCTGGTCTGGTACGCGATCCCGCAGGTGATCCACCAGCGGTCGTTCCAGTCAGTCGGCTTCATGATCCAGTACTGGGCCGCGCGGTGCCCGTTGATGTCCATCTCGAGGGCATCGGGCGGCAGCGTCGCCTCGTAGGTGCGCCAGACGAAGGCTTCCACCGCCATCTGATAGTTGCCCGCGTCGTAGTGGCAACGCAGGCCGTCCTCGTGCGACGGCGGGGTATATGCCAGGCCGATCCGCTGGATGACGTCGAGCGGAATGTCCTCGCACGGGTCGAACGGCCGCGGGTCGACGGTCTCGATCACCGGCCATTTGATCGTCGTCGACACGTCGGACAGGGGAGCGGCCGTCGACCGCAGCTCGACACTGGCGCCGGCGGCGGGGCCGGTCGGGGCGGTCTGCCAGACCACGATCACCGCGGCGACTAGCGCGCACAGCGCCGACAGGACGCGCAGTTTGGCGACCATTTCACCCCTGCCTGTTTTGGCGGCTCAGCCGCCGAACGCTCGTCCGACCCTCCCGGGAGTGTAGCGGTCTGCCACTGCCACCCGGACGGGAAACAAGAACATGTTCTAGTTGCCAGTGCGGGCGTCGACACCACCGCAAGTAGGCTGATCGGTTGTGACACGAGACGGCCGCCGACCCACGCTGTGGGCGATCAGCGACCTGCACACCGGTCACACCGGCAACAAGCCGATCACGGAGTCGCTGCATCCGTCCTCACCCGATGACTGGCTCATCGTCGCCGGGGACGTCGCTGAGCGCACCGACGAGATCCACTGGTCGCTCGACCTGCTTCGCAAGCGGTTCGCCAAGGTCATCTGGGTGCCTGGCAACCACGAGCTGTGGACCACCAACAACGATCCGATGCAGATCTTCGGCAAGGCCCGCTACGACTACCTGGTCAACATGTGCGACGAGATGGGCATCGTCACCCCCGAGCACCCCTTTCCGGTGTGGAACGAGGAAGGCGGCCCGGCGACCATCGTGCCGATGTTCCTGCTTTACGACTACACCTTTCTTCCGCAGGGCGCGGCGACCAAGGCAGAGGGACTGGCCATCGCCCGTGAGCGCAACGTGGTGGGCACCGACGAGTTCCTGTTGTCCGCAGAGCCGTACGCCACTCGCGACGCATGGTGTCGCGACCGGGTGTCGCACACCCGCAAGCGGCTCGAGGACCTCGACTGGATGACGCCGACCGTGTTGGTGAACCACTTCCCGATGGTGCGCGAACCCTGCGATGCGATGTTCTACCCGGAGTTCTCGCTGTGGTGCGGCACCACGGCGACCGCCGACTGGCATACCCGCTACAACGCGGTCTGCTCGGTCTACGGCCACCTGCACATCCCGCGCACCACCTGGTATGACGGCGTGCGGTTCGAAGAGGTGTCGGTGGGCTATCCACGGGAATGGCGGCGCCGCAAGCCATATCGCTGGCTTCGGCAGATATTGCCGGACCCGAAATACGCGCCGGGCTACCTCAACGAGTTCGGCGGTCACTTCCAGATCACCGAGGAGATGCGGGACCACGCCGAGAAGGTGCAAGAGCGCATCAGGGCCAGACAGCCATGACGATCAGCGCGTCGCTGCTCTCCGATGTTCTGCCCGGTCACTCGCATGGATTGGCGGCCGCCGAGATGTATGACGATCCACCCGGATTGGCACCGCTGCCCGAGGAAGAACCTCTGATCGCCAAATCGGTGGCCAAGAGGCGCAACGAATTCATCACCGTGCGGTACTGCGCGCGCCAGGCCCTGGGTGAACTGGGCGTGCCGCCGGTGCCGATCCTCAAGGGGGACAAGGGCGAACCCTGCTGGCCCGATGGCGTCGTCGGCAGCCTCACCCATTGCACCGGCTTTCGCGGCGCGGCCGTCGGCAGGCACGGTGCGGTCCGCACCGTCGGCATCGACGCCGAACCCCACGATGTGCTGCCAAAGGGTGTGCTTGACGCCATCAGCCTGCCGAAGGAACGTGCCGAATTGCAGGCGATGTCCGACGGCTTGCACTGGGACCGAATCCTGTTCTGCGCCAAGGAGGCGACGTACAAGGCGTGGTTTCCGCTGACACACCGCTGGCTCGGCTTCGAAGATGCACACATCACGTTCGGCGTCGACGGCGGCGGCACAGCGGGCGTGTTCGAATCACGCATCCTCATCGATCCGGCCGCAGAGTCGGGCCCACCGCTGCAGACACTGGCGGGACGTTGGTCGGTTCGCGACGGTCTGGCCCTGACGGCGATCGTCTTATGACAGATGCCGGCCTTGTCGTGGTCGACAAACCCGCCGGCGTCACCAGCCATGACGTCGTGGGCCGCTGCCGGCGCATCTTCGGCACCCGCAAGGTGGGGCATGCGGGCACGCTCGACCCGATGGCCACCGGCGTGCTCGTCGTCGGCATCGAACGGGCCACCAAGATCCTCGGTCTGCTGACGTCGACCGACAAGTCGTATGCGGCGACCATGCGGCTGGGTCAGACCACGTCGACCGAAGACGCTGAAGGTGAAGTGCTGCGGTCTGTTTCGGCTCACGAAGTCACTGATGCTCAGATCGCTGAGGCCGTCGCCGCGCTGCGCGGCGTGATCGCCCAGATTCCGTCGGCGGTCAGCGCGGTCAAGGTGGGCGGCCAGCGGGCCTACAAGCTGGCACGCGAGGGCCAGGCCGTCGAACTGGCGCCCCGCAATGTCCGGATCGACAGGTTCGACGTGCTGGCGATCCGACACCATGACGGGGACGTGGACGTGGACGTGGAGGTGGACTGTTCGAGTGGCACCTACATCCGGGCGCTGGCCCGCGACATCGGCGCGACCCTGGGCGTCGGTGGCCATCTCACCGCGCTCCGGCGCACCCGGGTCGGCCGGTTCGGGCTGGATCAGGCCCGCACGCTCGATGACCTCGCAGAGCAGCCTCGGTTGAGCTATTCGCTGGACGAGGCCTGCCTGCAATCGTTTCCGCGCCGCGATCTGTCTCCCGTGGAGGCGGAGGACACCGGGCACGGCAGGCCGCTGAAACCGGCCGGGATCGAGGGGGTCTACGCCGCGACGGCGCCTGACGGGCGGGTCGTCGCCCTGCTCACAGACGGCGCAACTCGTACGAAGCCCGTGGTGGTGCTGCGTCCCGCGACGCTTGATTCTGTTTGATCAATTGTTACTGATCAGTCTAGGCTGATAAGTATGCCCGTCGACCAACAGGCCGAAGAGGTGGCGAGGGCGCTGCTGTTGTGCGTGGGGCTGCTGCGTCGCCGGTTGCGGCAGGTGCCCGTCACAGGTGCACTCACATTCCCCGAGACGGCGGCCCTTGGCCGCCTCGACCGCGGCGGTCCTGCGACCGCGGCGGATCTCGCGCGTCAGGAACAGATCAGCCCCCAGTCGATGGGCGCCACGCTCAGTGAGCTCGAAGCGCGGGGTTTCGTCAAGCGCCAGCCCGATCCCACTGACGGTAGGCGAATCCTGTTGTCCATCAGCGCCGCCGGCGGGCACGAACTCAATCGGCGACGCAACGCCCGCGTGGAACAGCTCGCGCAAGGCCTCGCGGATTTCACCGAACCCGAGCTCGCACAGCTCGCGATCGCCGCACCCCTGATCGAACGACTGGCTTACCACCTGTAGATGGCTACAGACCAGCTGGAGGCGGCGACGCGCGACAACTACCGCTGGGTCGCGCTGACCAACACCACCGCGGCGGTTTTCATGTCCGCACTCGACGGATCGATCGTCATCATCTCGCTGCCTGCGATATTCCGGGGCATTCATCTGGATCCGCTTGCCCCGACCAATATCACCTACCTGCTGTGGATGATCATGGGTTACCGCCTGGTGCAGTCTGTGCTGGTGGTCACGCTCGGCCGCATCGGCGACATGTATGGCCGCGTCCGCGTCTACAACTTCGGGTTCACCGTCTTCACGGTTGCGTCGATACTGTTGTCGTTCGATCCCTTTGCCGGTGCGGCGGCCGCTCAGTGGCTCATCGGCTGGCGCCTGCTGCAGGCCGTCGGGGGATCGATGCTCACGGCGAATTCGGCCGCGATTCTCACCGACGCGTTCCCGCCCGACCGGCGTGGCTTCGCGCTCGGCTTCAACCAGGTCGCTGCGCTGGCCGGACAGTTCATCGGCCTGGTGGCCGGGGGACTGCTGGCCGCATGGGACTGGCGGGCGGTGTTCTGGGTGAACGTGCCTGTCGGTGTGTTCGGCACCATATGGGCGTACCGGCGCCTGCACGACAACGGCGAACGGCACCGCGGCCGCATCGACTGGTGGGGCAACATCACATTCGCTGTCGGGCTGTCCTCGGTCCTCATCGCGATCACCAGCGGCATCCAACCGCGCGGCGGCCACCCGACCGGCTGGCAGAGCCCGTTCGTCCTGGCAACGCTGGTGGCCGGGATCGCTCTGCTGATCGCGTTCGTCGTCATCGAATCTCGGGTTGCCGAACCGATGATCCGACTGAGCCTGTTCAGGATCCGGGCGTTCAGCGCGGGCAACACGGCGACGCTGGCGGCGGCCCTTGCACAGGGCGGCCTGCAGTTCATGCTGATCATCTGGCTACAGGGCATCTGGCTGCCACTGCACGGCTACGACTATGCCGACACACCGTTGTGGGCGGGCGTCTTCATGCTGCCGTTGACGGCGGGGTTCCTCGTCGCAGGCCCGGCGGCGGGCGCACTGTCGGACCGGTTCGGTGCGCGCGGCATCGCGTCGGTCGGCATGCTGCTGTTCGGGCTGAGCTTCGTCGGTCTGCTGTTACTGCCGATCAATTTCTCGTACTGGGCGTTCGCACTGTTGATCGCGCTCAACGGAATTGGCAGCGGTATGTTCGCCGCTCCGAACACCTCTGCGATCATGGGCAGCGTGCGGCCCGGTGAGCGCGGAGTGGTGTCCGGCATGCGTGCGACATTCCAAAACAGCGGCACGGCGCTGTCGATCGGCGTGTTCTTCTCGCTGATGGTTGTCGGCCTCGCCCACAGCCTGCCCACCGCGCTGACGAGTGGACTACAGGATCAGGGTGTGCCGCACGCCGTCGCTTCGCAGGTCGCGGTGTTGCCTCCGGTGTCGACCTTGTTCGCCGCGGTGTTGGGCGTCAATCCACTCGAACACCTGCTTGCGCCGAGCGGTGTGCTGACGCACCTGCCGCCCGAAAATACCGCCACGATCACCGGCCGAGAGTTCTTCCCCGATCTCATCTCGGGCCCGTTCCATCAAGGGCTGACGGTCGTCTTCGGGGTTTCGGTGATCCTGGCGCTGCTTGCCGGCATCGCATCCCTAGCGCGCGGTCGCATCAGCGAAGGATCACCCGCAGTTTCATAGGCCGGCCAGGCGTTAGCCGGCCACCTTCCAGACCAAACCGAAACACCCGCGACGTCTACACCTGGCAAGGCCGCAATTTCCTGACTGCCGCCGACCGGCACGAGGACCGCGGGTGACTTCCCAAACGGAGCCTGTGGTTTTGATCAGCCGACAACCCAAATCGCTTCTGCGGCAGGGCTTCCCAGGTCGACAGTGGTGGCTCTATTTTCAGCACCCTCCGGTCCCTCGACTGCGACCGAGATCATCCCGGCGAAGTCGCGGCGGGCCAGCACCCGCAGCCGCGAATCGAGGCTGATGCCCACGCTGTCGAAATACCGCAGCATCTCCGGGTCGGAGTCGGAGATGCGGGCCACCGTGCCCGCGTCACCGTTCTGACATGCCGACAGCTGCCTCGCATCGGGGGTCGGCACCTGTCCGTCGGCGGCCGGTATCGGATCGCCGTGCGGGTCGCGGGTGGGATGACCAAGCTTGGCGTCAATACGGTCGAGCATGCGATCGGACACCGCGTGCTCGAGCACCTCGGCCTCGTCGTGCACCTCGTCCCAGCTGTAGCCCAGCTCGCGAACGAGGAACGTCTCCATCAGCCGGTGCCTGCGCACCATCGCCAGCGCGGCGCGGCGGCCGGCCTCGGTCAGCGTCACCGCGCCGTACTTCTCGTGATCGACCAGTCCTTGGTCGGCGAGCTTGCGGATCGACTCCGATGCGGTGCTGGCCGACACGCCGATCCGCTCGGCGAGCATCTTGGTGCTGACCTTCTCCAGCGACCACTCCTGCGCGGTCCAGATGACTTTGAGGTAGTCCTGGGCAACCGTGGATAGGTCGCGAGGGTCGCCTTCTGGACTCACACCTAGAAAGTTTAGGCAATCGTCACCTCATCTGGGGCGCTAGCGAAGCCGGGCGACACTCCGCGCCGTAGGCTTGCGGCTGTGCAGCGCTGGCGGGGACAGGACGACATCCCGACGGACTGGGGTCGATGCGTCGTTACGATCGGCGTCTTCGACGGTGTGCATCGCGGGCACCAGGAGCTGATCGGTCACGCCGTCAAGGCCGGCCGGACCCGCGGCGTGCCTGCCGTGTTGATGACTTTCGACCCGCACCCGATGGAAGTCGTGTTCCCCGGCAGCCATCCGGCGCAGCTGACCACGCTGACCCGCCGCGCCGAGCTCGTCGAGGAACTGGGTATCGACGTGTTCCTGGTGATGCCGTTCACCACCGACTTCATGAAGCTCACCCCGGACCGCTACATCCATGAGCTGCTCGTCGAACACCTCCACGTCGTCGAAGTGGTGGTGGGGGAGAACTTCACCTTCGGCAAGAAGGCAGCGGGCAACGTCGACACGCTGCGCAAGGCAGGGGAGCGCTTCGGCTTTGCGGTGCAGGGCATGTCGCTGGTCAGTGAGCACCACCAGAACGAGGACATCACGTTCTCGTCGACGTACATACGGTCCTGCGTGGACGCAGGCGACGTGGTGGCCGCCGCCGAGGGGCTGGGCCGTCCGCACCGCGTCGAGGGGGTGGTGGTGCGCGGCGACGGGCGGGGCAAGGTGCTGGGCTTCCCGACCGCCAATGTGGCGCCGCCGATGTACTCGGCGATCCCCGCCGATGGCGTCTACGCCGCCTGGTTCACCGTCCTGGGGCACGGCCCGATCACCGGCAGCGTGGTCCCCGGTGAGCGGTACCAGGCCGCGGTCTCGGTGGGCACCAATCCCACGTTCTCGGGGCGCACCCGCACCGTGGAGGCGTTCGTCCTCGACACCACCGCGGACCTGTACGGCCAACATGTCGCGGTGGATTTCGTCGCCCGCATCCGCGGTCAGGAGAAATTCGCCCACGTCGACGAGCTGGTGGCGACGATGGGCGACGACACCGCGCACGCCCGCACGATTCTGTCCGCGGGCTGACCATGAGATAAACTGCCTGGCGACCACGACGTGTGCTGCAGTTCGCGGCGGCCGCGTCGGCCTTCTGAAGGCACTCGTTATGTCGCGGACCGATGGATATGGAGTTATTTCGTGGCGCTCACCGCCGAACAGAAGAAGGACATTCTGGGCCAGTACGGCCTGCATGACACCGACACCGGCTCCCCGGAAGCCCAGGTCGCGCTGCTGACCAAGCGGATCGCCGATCTGACCGAGCACCTGAAGGTGCACAAGCACGACCACCACTCGCGGCGTGGGCTGCTGCTGCTGGTCGGCCGGCGGCGCCGGCTGCTCAAGTACGTCGCCCAGGTCGATGTGGAGCGCTACCGCTCCCTGATCGACCGGCTCGGCCTGCGTCGCTGACGCCCGAGCCCGGCTATTCGGCCCCGTACCTGCTGCAAGGTACGATGGCTTTCGTTCGCCAGCCGTTTTGGCTCGAACGATTGGGTGCGGTTTTCGCAGATCCGCGAGCGCCGTTCCCGCGCGTCATATCGGAACCCGCCTGATCGCGCGGTCTTCGGTAGTGGCTGCCGGGTTTCCCTGTCTTCAGGGGCCGAGTCCGACAGCTTCGATCGATGGCCGTAGCCGCTTCAAGGTCGGTGGTTCACACGCTGTGACGACACGAAACAGCTGAACAATGAATCAGAGAGGCCATACGGACGTCCCATGTCTGTAGTTGAAATTGAAGACGGCGTATACGAGTCCACCGCCGTAATCGACAACGGGAGCTTCGGCACCCGCACCATCCGCTTCGAGAC
>Ga0207693_10001500_pt1 | contig 20590 bp, 18 predicted proteins | sample LARL81metaG_FD_184347 | JGI IMG/M metagenome (GOLD analysis project Ga0207693, IMG submission 184347) | Corn, switchgrass and miscanthus rhizosphere microbial communities from Kellogg Biological Station, Michigan, USA - LAR L8-1 metaG... | ecosystem: Host-associated > Plants > Roots >... | reverse complement strand
TTAATGATGGCGTCATTGAGCGGCGCGGCCGATCCGCCTTCGCCGGTGAACTCCGTGGTGATGCCCTGAAAGATTTTGGAAGGCAGATGCGGGTTGACCAGGATCGTCAGCTCGGACTGGCCGAGCATGTCAATGAAACCCGGAGCCACGACCATGCCGTGCGCGTCAATGGTGCGCGTGGCCTGCGCCGCGCCCAGATAGCCGATGGCAGCAATGCGTCCGTTGCGAATGCCGATGTCGCCGGAATACCAGGGCGAGCCGGTGCCGTCAATGATGTGGCCGTTGCGAATGATGAGGTCGAAGGAGATAGTTGCGGATTGGGCGCGGGCGGGAAGAAAACTGAAAAGGGCGAGTGCGGCGATCAGCAGCGATCGAAGATATCTGGACATGAGATGTGAAGGCTCCGGGGAGATTGTAATGCAAAGTGGACGGAAGAGCCGGATAGCCGCGAATCAACGCGAATGAACACGAATCGGAAAGTGGGTTCACCGCAAAGGCGTGGAGAAAGCCGGGACCGTGAAAGACAATTTTCACCACGGAGGCACGGAGACACGGAGAAAATCGGGGATGCGCGGAAATTGCTAACATCGCCGAAATTGCCGAATGACAGTTGAGGCCACGCTGTGTTCCTTCGTGTCCTCTGTGGTTCATGTTTTTCGGATCAGTCGTCCGCGCCGACCTGCGGTTGCGCGACGCCGAGTTCCTGGTCCTTGTACTGGAGTTGGTAGAGCTTCCAGTAGATGCCGCGCTGGGCTAGCAGTTCCTGGTGGCTGCCGATTTCGCGGACGTGGCCCTTGTGCATCACGATGATTTTGTCCGCGCGCTGGATGGTGGAGAGGCGGTGAGCAATGATGACCGAGGTGCGGCCTTCCACCATGCGGGTAAGGGCTTCACGCACGCGGATTTCGGTTTCGGTATCGACGCTGGAGGTGGCTTCGTCGAGCACAAGGATTTTAGGATTGTGCGCCAGCGCGCGGGCGAAAGAGATGAGCTGTTTCTGGCCGGTGCTCATGGTGCTGCCGCGCTCCAGCACGGGAGCCTTGAAGCCTTCAGGCAGCGAGCGGACGAAGTCAGCCACGTTGACGTTTTCCGCGGCGGTTTCGATTTCCTCGTCGGTGATCCAACTGGAGCCGAGACGAATGTTGTTTTCAATGGTGCCGGTGAAGAGAAACGGGTCCTGCAGGACGACGCCGAAACGGCGGCGCAGGTCGTTGAGCTCCATCTGGCGGATATCAACGCCGTCAATGCGGATTGCGCCTTTCTGGATATCGTAAAAGCGCATGAGGAGCGAGATGATTGTGGTCTTGCCCGCGCCGGTATGGCCGACGATTGCCACGGTCTCTCCGGGTTCGATGGTGAACGAGACGTCGCGCAGAATCCAGTCGTAAGTTTCAGCAGTTTCAGCATGGGCTACGTCGCTGGTTTTGATTTCGCCATGGCCATTGGAAGCGGCCTTCACATCAGCATGACTTTCATCGTCGGAGGTTTCCAGCTTCCGGTAGGCGAACCAGACGTGGTCGAACTCAATACGGCCCGCGCCTGAAGCCTGGCGCGGCTGCTCGGGCGAGGTGATTTCCACCGGCGTATCGAGCAATTTGAAAACGCGCTCGCTGGAGGCCATGGCGCCCTGGAGAATGTTGTACTTGTCGCTCAGGTCCTGGATGGGACGGAAGAAGCGTTGCGCGTACTGCATAAAAGCCGTCAGCACGCCGATGGTTACCGCGCCGCGCAGCACGCCGAAGCCGCCGAAATATATGACCATGGCGATGGCGATGCTGGAGAGGATTTCGACGACCGGATAGTAGAGCGCGTAAGCCATGATCGCGTCTTTAAAGGCCTGCATGTGCTGGGCGTTGACGCGGTCAAAGCTCGAGTAGGCGCGCTTTTCACGGTTGAAAAGCTGCAACACCACCATGCCGGTGACGTGCTCCTGCAGATAAGCATTGATGCGGGCAATGGCGGTGCGGATGCGGCGATAGGAGTCGCGCACCGATTTGCGGAAGACCATCGTCGCCCAGAAGATGAGCGGCAGCACGGAAAAGGTGATGAGCGCGAGCCACCAGTTCATCCCCAGCATGATCAGGAGAATTCCGGCGAGCACGAAAACGTCTTCAAAGATCGCAACCACGCCGGAGGTGAACATTTCATTCAGCGCGTCAACGTCTGTGGTGACGCGCGTGACCAGGCGGCCGACGGGGTTCTTGTCGAAGAAGCCGATGTGCATGTGCTGCAGGTGGCGGAAGATCTGGCTGCGCAGATCGAACATGACCTTGAGGCCGGTCCACTGCATGAGATAGGTCTGGGTATATTCCAGGCCAAAGCTCACCAGCAGCAGAAGGAGGTAACAGAAGCCGAGCTGGGCGATGCCGACCAGCGGCCGCGAGCTGAGAAAGCGGTCAAGAATGCTGTGGTTGTGCGCGCTGGCGGAAGAAAGATATTTGTCGATGGCGGTCTTGGTGAGGAAAGGGCCCAGCACGTCCGCGCCGGCCTTGAGGACGATGGAGAGCAGGGCGACTACGACCTGCCACTTATAGGGCCGCAAATAACCCAGAAGCCGCTTCATCAGGCGGCTGTCATACGCTTTGCCTAGTACCTCTTCTTCCTGCGCCATGTGTTGGGAACCATTTTATAGAGAAGAGCGGGAATACAAAAGCGCCGAGATTATTAAGATGAAACTGGAAGGCAATTGGCCGCAAAAAAAGATCGAGTGATCAGAGAGGCAAAACCTCACCACTGATGAACACGGATGACACTGATCGGAAAGAAGCAAAAACCTACCGCGGATTAACGCGGATGCGCGCGGATCAGAGGAGATTGCCAAAATCGCCGAAATTGCCAAGATCGCCGAAATTGGAAATCCTCCGCTGTTGACCGCCTCCGTGTTCCTCTGTGCCCTCAGTGGTTCCGGTTTTGGTTTTCCTGATCCGTGTCATCCGCGTTTATCCGCGGTAAATTTTCTGGTTTTTCCGATCCCCGACCTTCTCCGCGCCTCCGGGGTAAAGATTGGGTTTCGCCAATCCAGCTACTTGCATCGAAATAGAAGAAGCGCAGCATGAGGAAAACAGACGGAGGTCTAAAAGCAGGAACATGTCTCGTTACCCCATAGTCCTAAAGGACTACGGATTTCCGTCCTATTTCGTGCCGGGATTCCGTTATAATGAGCAGGCTCTGGTGTACTCTGGACTTTTGGCTGAGAGAAGAATCCCCGCGGCTTTGGCGGGTGAAAACGCTGCTTTGCAGCCAGAGGACAGACCCTGATGAAGTATTTTCTGCGTGCGTTCACGCCTACCAAGAACCGCCGGCTCAATGAGCTGGTGGGCTTCCTGTTGTTCGTCTGCGCGACTCTCCTTTTCCTGGCCCTGGCCAGTTATTCGCCGCTGGACCCTTCGCTGAATACGGCGGGCTCCTTGAGTTCGGGGTCCGCACACAACTGGATTGGCCTGTTTGGCGCCATGCTGAGCGACCTGCTGTTGCAGTCGATTGGCGTGTTTGTGTTTGCCGCCCCGGTGATGATTGGCCTGCTGGGCGCGCGCTGGTTTAAGAGCCGGGCGGTGAATTCTCCGGGGGCCAAGGCGCTGGGCGCGGCGATATTGCTGATCTTTACTCCGGCGCTGCTGGCGCTGCTGCCGTGGCACTTGCGCTGGATGCATGCCGTAGCCATTGAGGGCCTGCTGGGCCGCATTGTGGGCGACGTGCTGCTCCACTACTTCAATACCGTGGGCGCTTATATTGTCTGCGCAACCGTGGTGGCCGTGGCGCTGTATCTTTCGACGGCGTTCTCTTTTGTGGGCATGCGCATCTGGCTGAACACGCGCTTTGCCTTTGCGCTGGCGCTGTGGCAGCGCTTCCAGGATTGGCGCATGGCGCGCGCGAAAGCTGCCGCACAGAAGAAAGCCGAGAAAGAAGCTGCGAAAGCAGCGGCGCTGCGCAATGCCAATGAACGCGGCATGATTTTGCCGGCGGCGCAGTTGGCGCGTCGACGGGCAGCGGCTGATGCCGGGGCGCCGGTGAAAACGGGAATCGAACGGACGTTTGAAGATGAAGAGCCTCTAACAGCCGATGCTGCGATGCAGGCGGCTTTTGCAGAGGCGATGGAGTCGGCAGCGGCCGGGAATGCTGGCGCGGGCGCGGCTGGCGTTGGATCGGCGGCGAATGGCGGGGGCGCGGCTGGGGTTTCAGGTGACGCAGAGCCGGCGATTCACGCGCGCGAAGACCTGACGGGAAAACGCAAGACCGTGCTGCCGAAGATTGCTGCCGGCGGATACAAACTGCCGCCCAGTTCACTTTTGCATCGGGGCGAAGATCAGCAAGCCATAAACGAAGCGGAAGTAAAGGCGCTGGCGGAGGTCCTGGCGGATAAGTGCGGAGAATTTGATGTGCGCGGCGCGGTGACGCAGATCAATCCCGGCCCGGTGGTCACGACGTATGAGTTCAAGCCGGAGGCGGGCGTGAAGTATAGCCGCATCACTTCGCTCTCTGACGATCTGTGCCTGGCCATGCGCGCGGAAAGCATTTTGATTGAGCGCATGCCGGGAAAATCGACGGTCGGAATACAGGTGCCGAACCACAACCGCGAGACGATCTGGCTGCGCGAAGTGGTGGAGTCACCGGAATTTCTGGGGACGAAGTCGAAGCTGACGCTGGCGATGGGCAAGGACATCAATGGCCGCATTATCACCGCGGATCTGGCCACGATGCCGCATCTGCTGATCGCGGGATCGACAGGCTCAGGCAAGAGCGTGGCGATCAACGCGATGATCATGTCGATTCTGTATAAGTCGACGCCGGAGCAGGTGAGGCTGATTCTGGTCGACCCGAAGCGGCTGGAGTTGGGGATTTATGAAGGCGTGCCGCATTTGTACGTCCCGATTATTACCGAGCCAAAGCTGGCGGCGAATGCGCTGCGCAATGCGGTGCGCGAGATGGAACGCCGCCTGAAAGTGCTGGCGGCCAAAGGCGTACGCAATCTGGAGCAATACAACAAACTGTTTGAAAGCGATACGCCCAGCCTGTTTGAAGATGAAAGCGATGAGAAGCCGCTGCCGCAGATTGTGATCATAATTGACGAGTTGGCCGATCTCATGATGCTCGATCAGTCAAACGTCGAGGAAAGCATTACGCGGCTGGCGCAAATGGCCAGGGCTGTCGGGATTCACCTGGTGCTGGCGACGCAGAGACCGTCAGTGGATGTGATTACCGGCTTGATCAAGGCGAATTTTCCGTCGCGCATTTCTTTCCGCGTGGCCACGAAGATTGATTCACGCACGATCCTTGACGCGAACGGAGCGGAATCGCTGCTCGGTAAGGGCGACATGCTGTATCTGCCGTCGGGATCGGCGAGGGTGCACAGGCTGCACGCGCCGTATACGTCGGAAAAAGAGACGCATGCCGTGGTGGAGTTCTGGCGAGCGCAGGCACAAGCGCAGTACGAACAGAAATTTTTGGAAGTCCCGAAAGAAGAACGAGAGGGCGCTGCTGGAGCGGCCGCGGATGGCGCTTCAGGCGATGACGGCGAAGCCGAGCACGACGAGCTTTATCACGACGCCGTCAGGCTGGTCATTGAGTTTGGCAAGGCGTCCACGTCTCTACTGCAACGCCGGCTGCGCATTGGCTATGGCCGCGCCGCACATTTGATAGACCTTATGGAGACAGACGGAATTGTGGGAGCGGCAGATGGCCCAAAGCCTCGCGAAGTTTTAAAGAAACCTGACTGGCTCAGCGAAGTGGAAGAAGCGCTAAGATAAATTTGTAAATGGGTAATTTGGGTAATTTGGTAATTGAAGAGCGCAGGTTTTCTGCTTTCAAATTACCCGATTACCAAAATTACTCAATTACCAAATCTTCCCACTCCAGCCGTACATAGCCCCTTTGTACCTTTCCACCCCTGCCCAACGTAATGCTCCGGCGGTTTCAAACAGTGGAACAATACTGCCAATGTAGGCTCTGGGGTACGTAAGGAGTTGTTATGGCAGCTGAATATCAAGAAAAACGGAGGTTCCCCCGTTTTGTCTGTGACACCGGCGTGCGCGTGCATCCTGAAATCGGCAATACCGGCTATTGGGGCACCGTGGGCGATATCTCGCTCGGCGGCTGTTACGTGTTTACGTTCTCGCCGCTACCCGTCGGGCAGGTGGTAACGCTGGCCATCAAGGCCAACGACAAAGAGATCAATGTGGCTGGCAAAACGGTCAGTTCGCATCCCGGCGTCGGCATGGGGATCGCGTTTAACGGATTCATTCAGGAAGACGCTGAAGAGCGGCTGAAGAGCTATGTCCAGAATCTGGCCAGCCAGCCGAAAAAAGAATCGATGGCGGTCTTTCACTAAGACTGGGTGTCACTAGGCTGGGTTTCACTAGCTTGGGTTTCACTCAGTTGAAACCGCGCTCTTCACGGAGCGCAAAGCAATCGCGCCCAGCACCAGCACCGCGGCCACAATCGCTATCCACAAGACTGCCGGGTGCCTCTCTGTCCACTGGCGCTCATCCGGCCTTCCCGTATAAGCCGCGCTGGTTTGTTCTGCGTTAAACTGCGCCGGCGCTGCATCTTTCGCCAGCAGAAAGAGCTTCGCGTAATCGTAGACCGGCGGTTCCAGCTTCTCGTCGCCATAGTAGAGCGTTACCTGGCCGGAAGCCGGTGCGTCAAAGTAGAGCCGATGTTCCAACTGCTGTAGCCGCGCGCTTTTGATCTTCAGCGGCGGATCGTCGCCATTATCGATGATCACTTTGATCGTCCCGCGTCCTACCGCGGAAAAGCTCACATCGTAATCGTCTGAATCAATCTTCTGGCCTGACCGCACCATGTGGACCCGGTCAATCTCTCCTGACCCGACGTAGTCATCTTTATGATCTGTTATTTGTACTGAGCGGCGGAAATTGGGCTGGCTGGGGTCGATCTCCAGAGTTACGCGGTCCAGAGGAACATTTTCCGGCACGGCGAATGTCAGCACCGTGGCCTTGCCATTCCGTCGCGAAGAATCATTACGCGCCGCGCTCATTGGCATCTCTGTCACGGTCGGCGCGCCGCCCACGTCGCGCCACACTGCTTTCTGCTCCTGGCGAAACTCTGAGGTGGCGCCCAAAACGTCATCCGGCTTCACCGGCCCCTCAATGGTTACACGCAAATATTTATAGCTGGAAAGCGGCAGGCGCAGCACGCTGTTTCCGCCCAGGTTTTCTTTTGATAGATCGTAGAGGATGGAATCCGCCAAGAGCGCCCAATTCTTGCCATGCAGATCATCCTGGCCTTCCACGCGTGCATGCGCCACAAAGTTTTTGGCCGCCAGCTTCAAAGCAATGTGGTCATACTCCGCCACGTCCGCCATGTCGATCACGAACTGCGTCTTGCCGCCCACCACCGATTGCTGCAGCACGCGCACGTCCTTGGTGTCGTTTTCGCGGCTGCCCCGCTCCACCATCAGCGCGTAAGGCACTTCCTGCTGTCCGTTGTACAGGCGCAAGTCACCCAGGTCAGGCCGCGCATTCTTCCAGATCGCCTCATCCACCGCCACGTAACGCTGCCCGCCCGGCGCGGCCTGGAGCGGTCGCTGGTATTTGAAATACGGAAGGGCAGGCCCGGCAAAAATCGCCGCTGCCAGCAAGGCCACGCACATCTTGATACTTGAATCGCTCATGCGGAAGTCTCCTGCTCCGTGCCGCTGTCTGTGTTGCGCGGAGAGAGCTTGAACCAGTCGCGATGGTAAGCATAAGAGATGGCCATCAGCATTACGCCCAGCGCGATAAAGCTCAGGATCCGGTAACCCTGCTGCAGCTCGCGGGAGTCATACAGGAAAACTTTGCCGATCGTGACGGCCACCAGCACCATCGCCTGCCAGCGTATGAACGCCGACCGTTTCCAGAAGCCGATGACCATCATCGCCGCGCCATAGATGATCCAGATGGCGGAGAAGCTGAAATTGCGTGCAATATCCAGTTGCCGTGTGGCCTGGTACATATTGCGCTGCTGGTAGAGTTCCGAGATGTGGCGGCTGAAGTAATCGTTGGCTTCACGCGTAAGGGCGATCAATGCCAGCAGGTTCAGCGCGACTCCGGCCATCTTTACGAATGGCATTTCTTTTTCTGAAGCGTAGCGCTCTCCTGCGGCAACAATGCCGGCCAGAATGGCAATCGCCACCAGGAAGGTGGCAAAACGCGCGTTGAAGACCAGCGTTTGCGTATAGAAGTTGTCGATGAACAGGAGCCTGCAAACGCCCAGGGCCAGCGCGCATCCGGCAAAGATCCGCAGAAGGTCGGCTTTCACTTTCACTCCTATTCCCAGCAGCACGGCGGATTCAACCAGCCAGCCAATCGTTATCCAGTGAGCGTCCAGTTTCAGCGGAATGGCAATCGTAATGAACACAATCGCAACCGCCACGTGCAGCAGGTTCACCGTCTTCACCACATCGGGTTCGCCGCCCACGCGCCGTTTGAACTGGCTGCTCAGCAGCAGATATACCGCGGCAAGAGCCAGCGCAAACCAGGTGAGCGTGATGACTTCGTCGCTAAACATGGCATACAAGGCCAAAAAGAATGCTCCGCCGTTCACCAGCGGTAGCAGCATCAGCGTAATCGACATGCCGCGATGCCAGCGTGAACGCGTAAGCGGCGTGAGCAGCGGCACCAGCGCGAAGATGGCAAAGAACGCTGACGCGAACAATACGGTCGCCGTGCGCTCAGACGAGTCATAGTATTTCGCCCACCAGCCGATATACATCACCGCGGTTCCCATCATGGCGCCCCACACAATGCGCCGCCAGGGCTTGAAACTCACCATCGCCAGAATCGCAAGATCGAGCAGCGCGACGTATGAGAACAAAACTATCTCGTGGTTCTGGCCGGTGGAAACCAGCGCTGGCGTGCTGAAGCCGCCAATCATCGCGTAGACGGCCAGAATCTCCGCGTCCTGTGTGAGCGCCAGGGTGATAGTCGAAGCCGTTACCAGGATCATGGCGACAAACGCCGCAGACGCGGGAACCAGATGGAAATACTGCGAGGCCGCCCACAACGACAGGTAAAGAATGCCGATGCCCACGGCCTTGAGCGAATAAGAGAATGCGGCGCTGCCCTTGCGGCGGAAGCTCTCACTCCATACCACCACGGCAATGCCTGCGATCAAGCCAATCGCCACGCGGCCTCTCTCGCCGATCCAGCCGGTGTCAAAGGCGTATTTCAGGAAATAAGCAACGCCAATCAGGATGGCAATAATCCCGATCCGGTTCAGCCATAGCTTACCGATCGTGCCTTCCAGGCTCTCCGACGAGCGTTGTGGCATCTGGGCAAACTTGGGCACAGCCATGTCTGGCCTTGGCGGAATATGCGGCATGGGTGGCGGTGGAGGCTGCAAAGGAAAAGTCCGGCGCTCAGTATCTTCTCGCGAAACGCTGATGGGCGCCTGCTCAGGCGCGGATCTGGGCGGCGGCGTGGCCACTGCCGGTGTTCCTGAAGGGGATGGAGGTCCAGCGCTCGCGGATTGTTCCAGCCGGTGAACGCGCGCAGTCAAGGACGCTACCTGCGCCCGAAGCGCTTCCAGTTCATCCTGTGGATTGGCCATGCGGGTAAGCTATCGCATCTCTCCGCGCTTAGCAAAGACTTTGTTCTTCTAAAAGTTGGTGTACTACAGGGTGGAGCAGGCATTTATGCCTGCGGTAAAACAATTGAAAAATCGGCTTTAGCCGCTGAGGCTATCAGCATGCCGCCTCTAATTCCACTTCAACCCTTTAAGCTGGTCCAGGTTCACGTTCCCACCGCTCAGCACGGCCACCACCTTCGAGCCTGAAGGCGCTTTGATGAGCCCATGCAACAGCGCTGCCACCGGCGCAGCGGCAGCTCCCTCCACCACCAGCTTGCAGCGCGTCATGATCCAGATCATTGCCTCAAACATCTCTTTGTCGGGCAGCGTAACAATGTCATCCACAAAACGCTGCACGATGGAGAAATTGTTCTCGCCCACTCGCTTCACGCGCAGCCCGTCGATAATGCAATCAATCTTGTCCAGCGTCACCACGTGTCCGGCCTCAATGCTCCGCTTCATGCCCGGCCCGTCGGACGATTCCACGCCGATGATTTTGATCTTGGGATTCAACGCCTTCAACGCCATCGACACGCCGGAGATCAGCCCGCCGCCGCCAATCGGCACCACGGCTATGTCAATCTGCGGAAAGTCTTCATACACTTCCAGCCCCAGCGTACCCTGTCCGGCAATCAGTTGCAGATCGTCAAAAGGATGGATATAGGTCAGCCCGCGCTCCTGCACAAGCTGCTTGGCTTTCTCGTTGGCCTCGTCCCAGATCAGGCCATGCTGCACCACCTCAGCGCCGTAAGCCCGCGTCGCGTCGACCTTCGATTGCGTGGCATTGCTGGCCATCACAACCACGGCTTTGATCCCGTAAACGCCCGCGGCCAGCGCTACGCCCTGCGCATGGTTGCCCGCCGAAGAACAGATCACGCCGCGCTTACGCTGCTCTTCCGTCAGGTGGCTGAATTTATTCAGAGGGCCGCGAAGCTTGTATGATCCGCCCTTCTGGAATATCTCCGCCTTCAGCCGGACGTCAAAGCCGGTGTGCTCGCTCAGCAGCCGCGAGGTCAACAGCGGCGTGTGATAGGCAAACGACGAAACGATTTTTCTCGCGGCCTGAAACTGTGCGAGTGAAACTTCCGGGGCGGCGGCAACTTGGGTGGGCATGGGACTGGTCCTTTCCATCCGATTCGAAGGGCTTCAAGAGTCTATCAAAGCGAAACAGCCAAGGTCATCACGGGTGGGGATGTTTAACGGATGTCGTGCCAATTTGAAACTGGATTGATTGGGCATAGTGTGCGAAGGCCTCGACCACTGAAACTTGTGGGGCATGGTTCGATCCTTTGAACTGATCCGGTTGGAGAACACAAGAGTTTATCAAAGGCGCCAACGAAGTTCACGCATGGCGGGATGTGGCAGTCCCCGCTGGATACGCCGAAAGATTCAAAGCAGTCACTACCTGGGGAGCAAAAATTGTTTTGAGTTCACTTGCTCTGTTGCGATTGAATCTCATTCAGAAACAGTTCAGCCAGCTTGGGTTCGCCAACAAGGTTAGGGCCGCGAAGAGAGCAGTAATGCAAAAGCCGCTCACACTCCATGTTTTGCTCCCCGTATTCTGACTTGATCTCGATGATCTCTCGCGCCATCTCTTTCAGCCGTTCGGCCTCATCCCAGTACCACCAATTCCCCAAATGCTCATTATGTCCAAACAGGCCATATCTCCCCCTGGCGCACGTTTCCAGACAAGAGATCAAGAGCGGGCGAAATTCCGCCTCCAGTTGTTCTAGCCGCTGGCTTTTAATTTTTTCGCGCTTCTTCATACGACCCGCCCTCGCCACGTTCCAGTGCATTTCCGGCCAGCAGCCACGATTTGGATCGAACCCATTTCAAATTGTGCCGGTTAACACCGCTCGATCGCAACCCACCCTTGTCCATGAGGCAGCGAAGCAGTGTGCGCTACCACACAGCGCCGGGGCATGCCGAGACTTGTAACCGCTTTTCCACTTTGCTCAAGAGGTCGCGGAGCATCACTGCCACGTTCAGCGCCGTAGGCGCGTCAAGAGTTTAGCCCACCTCTGGAGGCGAGCGCACGCGAAGCCGGAAGGGTGGGTAAGCTTGAGAATTTGAGCCAAGCCCCGGCGGGGCGACACCTAAGCTGCCTTCGTCTGCGCTCGATACAAGGGCACAAACTCTTCCTTCACAAATGTTTCAAACGAGGTAGCCGTGGTGTTTTGGGCTTTTCGGGGTTCCAGCGCCCGCATATGTCCGGAGTTGAGCGCGTGAGCCATTTCAAGAATCAGTTGCGCCAAATTAGCTGACATGCCCAACTGAACAAAGATCGGCTGCATCATTGCGTCCGGCACCTGCGCATACTCAAGGTCGGGCTTCTCAATGGCGTTGCCGATAATCGAAGTTGCCTCGTTCATGCTGAGATCGCGCTGGCCCAGCAGTTCGCGTGTCTGCTTTCCGGTGAAGTCGAGCGCCAGCAGGGAATCGGCGGCTGCGTTGCCAATGTCTTTGGTGGCGATCATGGGCAGCTTAAGATCACCGCGCAGAGGCCCTGCAGTCTTGCCCATCGCGAGGACCGCGCCCACCTGGCCGAGCGTGTTTTCCATGAAGTAGCCCGCGCGCAGATGCACAACGTTGAGACCCGCGATCTGGTTGAGTGCCTGTTCCCATTCGTGCAGTCCCGCGACCGGCCCGGTGCCTGATTCCTTGTCCGCGCCAATGCTGCTGAGTGTAACGGCGTGCTTTACTCCCGCGTGCTCCAACGCTGCGGCAATCGCGGCGGTCACATGGCGCTGCTCAGCGCGAAAATCCGGGCTGGCGACGTTGGGAGGAATCATTGCGTAAACCGCGTTTGCGCCGGCAAATGCCTGCTTGACTGCGGCTTGGTCACTCAGGTCGGCGACAAACGCTTCTGCGCCGCGCGCCACAAACGGCTGCAGCCGCTCTCGGTTGCGGCCGATCACGCGAACTTTTTTGCCTTGATCAAGCAGACGGTTTGCGACAACGCGGCCGGTGTTCCCTGTTGCTCCAGTTACAACGTACATGGTGACCTCCATCTGGTTATGGATGACCCGGCGCGGAGAATGATGCAAAAACTATCGGCAAATCTCTCTCACTACTTCCAACACCTTCACACAATCTTCCCGGCTCACGTCATTGTGCGTCACAAACCGCATCTGCTCCTGATCGATTCCCGCTGCCAAAACTTTTTTCTCGCCTAATTTGCGGCTAAACTCCGTCGTATCCATTCCGGTTCCGGTGATACTGAATACCAGAATATTCGTCCTCACCTTCTTTGCGTCAATCTTGATTCCCTTGATTTCAGCCAGCCCTTCGGCCAGTAGACGCGCGTTGTCATGGTCTTCCTGCAAACGCGCCGGCATCTTCTCCAGCGCGATCAACCCTGCCGCCGCCAGCACGCCGGCCTGACGCATGCCTCCGCCCATGGCTTTGCGAAATACGCGGGCTTTGTCGATAAACGCCTTGCTCCCCACCAGCATCGATCCCACCGGCGCGCACAGCCCTTTGGAGAGACAGAACATGACTGAGTCAAACTTGCGCGCGATCTCCGCCACAGATTTCTTCGTCGCCGTAGCCGCATTAAAGATGCGCGCGCCATCCAGATGCACCGGCAATCCCAGCTCATGCGCGCCATCGCAGATTTCATCGGCCACGTCCTGCGGAAAGACCGTGCCTCCGGTAAGGCTGCCCGTGTTTTCCAGTTCGATCAGCCCGGTTTGCGCGCGATAGTACGCCGGCGGCGCAATCTTCTTTTTGATCTGCTCCCAGGTGATCACGCCGTCTTCGCCATAGATCGTCCGCGGCTGGCAGCCGGAAAACGCCGCCACCGTCGCCGACTCCAGGTTGATGAAGTGCGCGCGCTCCTCACAGATAATCTCCTGCCCGTGCTGCGTGTGGCAGCGGATCGCCACCTGGTTGCCCATGGTTCCCGATGGAACAAAGATCGCGGCTTCTTTCCGGAAAATCTGCGCTGTCCGCTCCGTCAGGCGGTTCATGGTCGGATCTTCGCCGTAAACGTCATCTGCGACTTCGGCTTCAGCCATGGCGCGCCGCATTTCCGGCGTGGGTTGGGTCACGGTGTCACTACGGAGATCGATGTGCCGGTTCTTTTCTTTTTGTGTAACGCTCATTCCTTCTCATTCTGACGAGGGCGGCCAAAGAACAAAACGTAGCCGTCAGCGTCCTGGAGTTCAAATCCACGCAAGCCATCGCCGGTATCCTGGAGTGGTACGAAAAAGTCGATATTGCGAGACGAGAACTCTGCCGCCAGCGCGTCTGGATCGGGAACATGGACGTAGGCGTCCCAGCGGGCGATGCCTTGTTTGATATCTCGCGTGTAATTCGGCACAGGAGCAACGCCGACCTCTTTGAACATGATCATCGCGCCGCCGCGCCGAACAATGCCGAAGAAGATGTCGCCGGGTTCGGGCCCTTGAAATGTGATATCGAATCCGAGGCGGTCACGATAAAACTCGAGCGCGACAGGAACATTTTTCACGATGAAAAACGGCGCAATGCTGGAGATTTCTGGTTTGGTCATGTGAGTGATTGGCCCTGTCTAACCTGCTTCCGCAATGGTTGGTATCAACGAATGCTCAGTGCCGATAAAAGCGCCGAATACATCATTCGACAGCAACCTCCCCCGCGGCGTCAATCGAACATTCTCTGCGCTGCGAAGCATCAGGCCATCCTGCACCAGCTCAGAGATTGTTGCGTTAAACTTGTCCGCTGCGACGCCGAACTCTTCGCGCAGACGACCGAGTTCTACGCCACGATTCAACCTCAATCCAAGAAAAAAGTTTTCTTCCAAAGCCTGCTCCTGACTCACTGCTGACGCCTTGAAATCCGATGATAGGAAGTAACGGTCGTAGTCATCCGTCGTCGCCAGCCGCACGCTTTCCACTTTGCCGCCTCGCGACGGCAGCATGGAATGCGCGTCCACGCCAAAGCCGAGATACGGCTGGCGTGTCCAATACTTCAGATTGTGCTGCGACTCAAATCCTTGGCGCGCGAAGTTTGAAATCTCATACTGCTGGATGCCTGCGGCGTTCAGCCGCTCGCACGCAGTTTCATAGAAGTCTGCCGTCAAGTCATCATCCGGAACAAAGTGCGCGTGATACTTTGTTCCGCCGGCGATCAGTTCGCGTCCCAGCCGCGAGTCTTCATCCACCTCAAGCATGTAAACGCTCACGTGGGGAACGCCAGTCGCAATCGCCTGCGCAATGGAATATTCCCAGCTCTCGCGTGTCTGGTACGGCAGACCGGCAATCAGATCAACATTGATGTTGCTGATCCCGGCCTTGCGCAGCCGTTCAATGTCGCTCAGCGTCTTCTCCCTCGTATGCAGCCGAGCCACCGACGCCGCTTCCTGATCGACAAACGACTGCACGCCCAGGCTCACACGATTCACCCCGCGCGTCGCCAGCGTATGGATGACTTGGTCGGTCAGCGTTCCCGGCGCGCATTCCACCGTGACCTCGGCCTTCGGCAAGACCTTAAATTCCTGCCGTATCGCGAAGAAAAGCTTCTTCAATTCGTCCGGCGGGAGGAGGCTGGGCGTTCCACCGCCCATATATATGGAATCGGCAGTTTCCGGAATGATCGCACCCATTTTTGCTGCGTAGTCGTGAAACGCCCGCATATCCTCGATAAGCCGCTCCACGTAGCGCCCCATCTGCCCCGCGGAAAACACACCGGAAGCAAAGTTGCAATAGGTGCACTTTGACTTACAGAACGGGACCGAGATGTAAATGCCTGCGTTCATTTTTTGGTTTCTTCCAAACCCTTTAGCGCCATAAAAAACCGAAGATTCCGAAGTGTATTCCGCCCATCACAACGGCCCCACCCAAGAGACCATTGGAAGTCGACGATCGGCCACGGTTCCTGCGCTCTATAAAAAGAGGAACAATGTAAAGGAATTGACTCAAGGGTGGTACATAGGCAAGTATTTGGAAAAATCTAACCTCGCTCACGCTTGCGTTGTCCGATGCGTAAAGAATGATGAAGGCCTGCAAGAGATACAGGCCAATGGCCAGGATCGCGCCAACAATGACGCTTCCTTCTTCCTGGCGTTCCATTTCGAACATGAAATCGCCTCCACTCATTAACTGTGGTTCAAACGCGCATAAATCCTGCATCAATTATAGAATCAGAGTCTATGCTTAAACGCGCGGTGATTACAGGCATGGGCGTGGTCAGCCCCAACGGAATCGGAAAAACAGCATTCTGCCGTGCCATTCTGGATGGCAAGAGTGGCGTAAAACTTATCTCCAGCTTTGACACCAAAGACCTTCCCGTAAAGATCGCCGGCGAGATACAGGACTTCAACGAGCTGGACTGGATTGAGGCACGCGAGCGCAAGCATGTGTCCCGCTGTGTGCCGCTGGCCGTCGCCGCTTCCACGGAAGCGCTGATAGACGCGGGGCTCGATCCGGAAAAAATGTCGCTCGACGAAAAGCGCGAGATCGGCGTGGTGCTGGGCACGGGCGGCGGCGCGCACGATTTCTCTGACGCGCAATATCACATGTATTACGCCGGCAAGGTAAAGCAGATCAGCATTTTCAGCATCCCCAGCGGCACCATGGGCACCATGTCCAGCGAGGTCAGCATGCGTTTTGGCTTCCGCGGCCTGAGCCACGTCGTGACCAGCGGCTGCACCTCTTCCACGGACGCCATGGCCTACGCCACGCGGCAGCTCCAACTCGGCACACTGCCCATGATGCTGGTCGGCGGCGTGGATTCGCCTCTGGCCTGGGGCATCCTCAAGGGCTTCACCTTCATGCGCATCATGACGGAATCCTGGAACCATGAGCCGGAGCGCGGCTCGCGCCCGTTCAATCTGGATCGCGACGGCTTTGTGCTGGCGGAAGGCTCATGGATGTTTGTCCTGGAAGAATACGAGCATGCCCGAGCCCGCGGCGCTCATATCTATGCCGAGATCGCCGGTTACGGCTCGACGTGTGAAGCTTTCCATCGTGTGCGCTTGCAGGAATGTGGCGAGGAACCGGCACGCGCCATTGGCCTGGCGATGAAGGAAGCCGGCATCGGCGCCGAAAACGTTCAATACGTAAACCTCCACGGCACATCAACCGACCTCAATGATCGCATTGAGACGCGCGCTCTCAAGCTGGCGCTGGGCGACCATGCGTACAAAGTCCCGATGTCGGCGCTCAAATCCCAGATTGGACACCCGCAAGGCGCATGTGGCGCCGCGGGTATCGCGGCTACGCTCATCGCCATGAAGCACAACCAGATTCCGCCCACCATCAACCTGGAAAAACCCGACCCTGACTGCGATCTGGACTATGTGCCAGAAGTTGGCCGCGCCGCGCAGATTGAGCATGCGGTGTGCAACTGCATCGCCTTTGGATCGAAGAACTCAGCGCTGGTGCTGCGAAAAGTGGAGTAGCGGGCGCCCAGCGTAGAGTGGGTATTGCGGTTTTAGCGGGCTGCGGAGAAACTATTTTGATCGCACTTTGCTGTCTCACGAATCGACGCCCCTTTCGTTTCGCGCCGTACAAATCGCGCTCACTGTAAAATGAAACTCTCATGCAACACAAAGGCGACCACTTTGACGTTCTGGTGATCGGCGCCGGCCCCACCGGCATGGCGTGCGCCATTGAAGCGCAGCGCGCCGGCTTTACCGCCGCCATGGTGGACAAGGGCTGCCTGGTGAACTCGCTGTTTCACTATCCCGCCAACATGGTTTTCTTTACCACGCCGGAGCTGCTGGAGATTGGCGACATCCCGTTCACCACGGCCAACCAGAAGCCCAACCGCTCTGAGGCGCTGGAATACTACCGCAACGTGGCGCAGCATTACCGGCTCGACGTGCGCCAGTACCAGCGCGTCGCGTCCGTCACTGGCTATGACGGGGCGTTCAAGATCGGCACCCAGGACCTGCACAACCATGAGCACGAATATACCGCGCGGAAAATTGTGGTGGCCACCGGTTATTACGACCGTCCGAACTACATGAACGTCCCGGGTGAAGACCTGCCCAAGGTGATGCACTATTACAAAGACCCGCATCCGTATTTCGACATGGACGTGCTGATTGTGGGGGCCAAAAATTCTGCTTCGATCGCGGCGCTGGAGCTGTGGCGGCGCGGCTCGCGCGTGACCATGGTGCATCGCGGGCCGGAAATTCATCGCAACGTGAAGTACTGGATCAAGCCCGACATTGAAAACCGCATCAAGAATGGCGAAGTCACCGCGCACTTCAACAGCTGCGTGCTGGAGGTCCGGCAGAATTCCGCGCGCATCAAGACCCCGGAAGGCGAGCGTGAGATCAAAAACGATTTTGTCTTTGCTCTGACCGGCTATCACCCCGATTATGAATTTCTGGAGTCGCTGGGCATTGAGCTGACGCGTCCGGAGATGCGTCCGGTGTGCGATCCGCAGACGTTTGAGAGCAATGTGCCCGGAATGTATGTAGCCGGGTGCGTGGTGTCTGGCTCAAGGACGAGCGAAATTTTTATTGAGAATGGACGGTTTCACGGCAAGCAGATTGCCGACGACCTGAAGACGAAGCTGCACGTGGCGCGGGTGAAGTAGGTCAGAACCTACCACTGATTTGCACTGATAACACTGATCGGAAAAAATCAAAAACTTATCGCGGATTGGCGCGGATCAATGCGGATAAGAAAATTGCAGAATTTTCACCACGGAGGCACCGGGGAGAGCAGAAACATGCCTGAGCCGTAAGGGACATTAACTCCGATCACCCGATGTCCCGATCACCAGATCACCCGATCTGCTATATATCTTCTTCCATATAGTCCATCACCGCGTGCAGGTTGTTTTCTTCCAGGAAAACGTTTTGCAGGCGGACGCGGTTTTCCTTGGCCAGGCGTTGCGCGGCGGATTCGGCGGTGGGCAGCTCAACCCGCATCTCTTCATGCAGGAAGGGGACCAGTTCGTCGGACTCAACGCGGGCCACAAATGTGCCGCCGGCATTCTGTTCAAACATGATCTGGTAGGTCACCGGTTGGCCATCGAGTTTCATCAAATCCAGGGTGCCGTTGGGCATACGCGTTCCTCCAAGGGGATCGGGGTGTTAGCATATTGACGACCTGAGTGTAATGCCGGAATTGCAGCCGTGTAAACTGCGGTCGGGCCCCCATAGGTAGTTCTCTCTCAGGGAGTGAAGCGGCTGCCAAAGAAAAGGTTGCTAAACGAAAAGGCCACGCAAAGAAAGAGCTGCTTTGGCCAGCCCACCTCCCGTAGGAGAGGGGCATCGTATTTGAAAGAGTCCGGCGTGCTGGCGCTTTTCCGTTCCCAAAAAGCTATTGACCTGCAAGAGTGCGCCTGGAGCATGTAAACCACAAATCGGGAGAAGGAAAGACATGAAACGTTTTGCCATTTTGTGCGCTTTGGTGCTGTCGATCGCGGCATTCTCGCCGGCGGCGTCCGCCCAGAGCAGTGACGATAAAAACCACGGTAACCTGGGCGTGTATTTTGACTTTACACGCGTTCAACCTGCCGACCTCAACATGTTTGGCGTGGGTGCGCGCCTCGGCATCAACGTTCGCAAGCACGCCGTTCTGGAAGGCGAAATGGCCTATGACTTTGAGCGTACCAAGACCCAAGTCATAACAGTCGGCAACCTTACCACCACCGTCCGCTCGAATCTGCGGCTGCTGCACGGACTGTTCGGTCTCAAAATTCAGAGCACGGGACCGGTGCGTGTCTTCGGGCTGTTGAAAGGCGGTTTTGTCAACTTCGGCGTCGGCGGTCCAGTCACGGCCGGCGTGATCAACAACCAGATCAACACTATTGTGGATGGTGATACCAAAGCCGCATTTTATCCGGGCGGCGGCGTTGAATTTAACGCGGGCTGGTTGGGTTTCCGCGTGGAAGCCGGGGACGAAATCATGTTCCTGAATGGCGGCACCACCAACAACTTCCGCGCCACCGTCGGACCACAAATCCGGTTCTAGGATGGTGTACTTAAGTACGAAGCTCTCATATAGCAGAAAAAAAGAAAGCGGCCCCAGCGCGGGCTGCTTTCTTTTTTGCGACGGCAAAACATTTTGCGGCGGCTTCTGAGGCGTTGATGAACGTTCCCATTTCCTTCTGAGAGACGTGATATGCACCACGTTCCCGTCGACGAGCGAATGTGGTCTTCATCAACCGCTCTCGCTCTCACGAGGTCGTCGATTTCCAAACTTCGATTGCCTGCACCATGCCCTTGTGGAGAAGCACTACTAATGTATTGATCGAGATGTACGGCGCATTGTGAATAGTCTCCTTATGCTCGTGTTGGTAAAAAAGAGCATTGCCAAGTCTCGCAGTCGGTTGCCCAAAGATATGCTCCACCCCAGCTTCCGTGGTCCCCGGCTTCAGGGCGATGGGTAACTCAACACTCCCTTGTCCCTCAGGCAGCATTTGGCATCTCATATCGAACTGCGCATTGCGATCTACATGCTGCCAGCGGAACCCGCCAACCGTACCTCCATCAATTTCACCGCTCATCAGCCACAAGACCCAATCTCCCTGGCGGCCAGTTCCGTGCAAACAGAGCCAACTAAGGGATTCGCTCGCGTCACCCCTGTGTCCGATAGTTCCTCCGGTATGCTTCCGCACTGCTTCCAGGTTGGTATGCTCAAGTACGATTCGTTGCCCGGAGACTCGCAGGGCCGTAATCATCTCTTTGGCAACTGTTGACTTGGAGTCCTCAGAAACCGCGGTCCCCGGGGGTTCCCATATCGCGGTCGCTGCGGCGGTTTTTCGACTGGTGTTCTGAGCAGACGAGTTGTACATCAACATACAAAGTAGCGCTAAACCAAATCTCCTATGCACGGAAACAGATTGTAGCCAAGTGCGGGCGACGGTACAGCCCAAAAAGGAGCGAGCAGGTCTTACCGGCGTTTTCTTTTTTGCTGACGGAAAAATCGTTTGCCTCGCGGCGTCGTCGCCCGGCCGGTCCTCAAGGCCTGTGTTAGATTAGTAAGAGTGTGGGCGCGTAGCTCAGTTGGTAGAGCAACGCCCTTTTAAGGCGTGGGTCGCTGGTTCGAATCCAGCCGCGCTCACCATTTTACTGACTTAC
>Ga0207693_10001499_pt1 | contig 20597 bp, 22 predicted proteins | sample LARL81metaG_FD_184347 | JGI IMG/M metagenome (GOLD analysis project Ga0207693, IMG submission 184347) | Corn, switchgrass and miscanthus rhizosphere microbial communities from Kellogg Biological Station, Michigan, USA - LAR L8-1 metaG... | ecosystem: Host-associated > Plants > Roots >... | reverse complement strand
CGCTCGAGGCGCCAGTCATCGGCGCTCATCGTTTGCGCCGTGTCCTCATTCTTATCGGGACGGACTTCGCGAAACTCTGTCACTTGTCCCTGTCCTGTTCGATCAATCGACGCGATACACCGGTGATTTATCGGCGTTGGCGGCCTTCGGCCTTGCCGGAGGCATGCTGATGAGCCGTATAAGGCTAACCACTTGCACTTCGTTAGGATCCAGGCGCCGATCCGCTGCAGCGATCATTAGGGCGATGCGAAGCACGTCAAAGGTCAGCGATAAGGCCGCCACCGGTCGGAGCGCCTCGGCGATCAAATCCGCGAAATCTCTGTCTTCGAGGTCTCGCGCGCGAGCATCGAAGAATTCGGCAATACGCGCCCGCGAGATTGTCGGGGCGAGCTGCTGCCGTTCGATATAATTCACCGCCTCCTCGCGCTCGATCGCGTCAAGCTGTCCGTCCGCAAGCGCTACAAACGCACTGACGGTGACGAGAGTTTTGACGATCAGTTCGTCGCAATCAAACGGATTGCGGAACTCGCCCGAGATGTCGGGGCGGACACAGTGAATAGCCATGATGCTCCTCTTCGCAGATACGCAACGTGCGCGCGCTCAAGGAGATCGGATCAGGCAGATCAGGGGAGATGCAGATCGTTTGGGCCCTGACGTCAGCGGATCCATGCGCTTGGAGCGGAACGGTTGATCCGACATCGCGAGGTTGGCCGACGTTTCAGCGTCCTCGCCAGAGGGGCCCGGATTCAATTGTATTAACCGTCACCTAAGCGCGCGGTGTGGCGAAATCAAGGTTTTCGACGAACGAGCGCCAAACCGCCGCAGTCCGGCTCCGCTCAACTTATTCTGCAAAAATGTTTGGCCCGGCCGGCGACGCAATCGAGGTTCTTGCGGCTACCGCTTTGCGATTGGTCAGGGCGTCAGGCGGCAACGTGACGATCACGATCAAGGCTTCGTCGGAGGTAATCTCAAAGTGCGGTACTTCGATTCGGCATGAGCACGCACGATGCCACGTACGAAAGAAATTAATTCATTTGAAAATAGGGTGTTTTCACTTTTGTGCGCGGTGCACAGTCGATAAGCTTTTCACTTGGTGGTCTCGCCGTGTAACCTTGAAAACGTAGAGCATTTTGCGCCGGTGGCGCGTGATGGGCCAGCCTCACGATTATATAAAAGTCACATTCGATCTCATCGACGACCTTGATCGCTTGACCGAGGTCGACAGGGTGATGAGTCGTGTGTCGGCGACACTGGCAAACTTTGGATACACGTCGTTTCTCATAACGGGCGTGCCTGAGCCGCCACAACGGCTCGAACCTTATATTTTACTTAATGGGTGGCCCAAGGGCTGGACCGAGCACTAGACCAGATCGAATTATTACCCAGATGATCCGGTGGCAGCGTGGTGTCGCCGCACAGTGAATCCCTTCGAGTGGTCGCAGGCGCCCTTCGATGCGGCGCGCTCGCCGCGCGCCGCCGAGGTGATGGCCGTCGCTCGGGAATTTGGCCTCAATAAAGGATTCCTAGTGCCTATCGTTCGCAGCACGGGATTTCAGGCATGCGTCACTATGGCTGGCGAGCGACCCGACCACGAGCCAAGGGCGAAGCAAGCGCTTCACCTCGTCAGCATGTACGCACACGCACGTTGTGCTGCGTTGATGGGTTGCGAGACTGATGGTCAACGCCGGCGTGTCCTAAGCGAACGAGAACGCGATGTACTGGCGTGGGCAGCGGAAGGCAAATCCAGCTGGGAAATTGCGACTATCCTTGGCGTCAGCGAGCGCACCGTAAACTGGCATGTTGAGCAGTCGAAGAAAAAATTGGACGCCGTGACGCGAACCCGGGCCGTGATAAAGGCGCTTCGGTCGGGCGAAATTTAGCCCGTCAACTGTCAGTTCTGACAGTCGTCTAATTCAGCAAAAGTGCTTTTGCTCCACCGTGAACAGCGTCAGGGGCGAAGGCATGATCCACGTGATCACAGGCGCCAACCGGCATCTCTACGAGCCTGAATTGTTGGCGCATTTTCGATTGCGCCATGAAATCTATGTGGTGGAGCGGAGCTGGTCGAATTTAGCGCGCCCTGACGGATTGGAGCGCGACCAATTCGATAATGAAGACGCTACCTACATCCTGGCGAGCGAGAACGGCCAAATCATAGGTGGTTCGCGCCTGGTGCCTACAACGCGACCACATCTGCTCAGTGAAGTATTTCCGTATCTTACGTCCGTTCGCGGTTTGCGAAGGGCGGCTGATACCTACGAGTGGACGCGAATGTTTGTCGTCAAGAGTCGGCGCGACGGACGGACGATGGGCGGGCAGGCCAGGGGGATGGTGATCTGTGGCGTGCTCGAACACTGCCTCGACAATGGTATCACCAGCCTGACAGCTCTTATTGAGATGTTTTGGTTACCGCTATTCCACTCCATGGGCTGGAATCTGATCCCGCTCGGACTTCCTGAACTGATAAACGGCGAGTGGTCGATCGCGGTCAGAATGCCAATTGACGAGAACACCCTTGCTGCGATACGCGCATTTCATGGCATCGCCGGGCGAGTGCGCGTCACCGCACAGCAGAGATCAGTTGCCGGGATTATTGCGTGACCGAGATTTTACAACCAAACATTCGCCCGATGTCCACTGACAAGGAAAGGCTCGTCCGCTATATTCGGGATATGGGACGCGAAATGGCAAAACTGGCGAATGGTGCTTCGTTGGACTTGCTGGCTTATTTGCTTTCGCTCGTCGTTTTGGAAGCGCAGAGTCTAAACGCCTCCGAACTGGTAGCGGGTCCTGACGATTCTCCCTTGCAAGATTAAGCGGTCGCATCATCCCATTTACCTGAGCAGGGCCAGCGTGGCACAACTGCCGCGGCGGCTCCTCGGGGGATGCACTGTCATGAATCGAACGAAGTATGACGATGTTGCGAAAACGGCCTTTACAGTCAAATCTGAAGAAAGCCTGGAACTCTTGAAAGCTTTCTTGATGATAGAGGACCCGAAGCTTCGCGCCGACATTATTTCAATCCTCAAACAGACGGCGCGCGTTCAACCGAAAAGCTAGCCTGATTCTTTTTCAGCTTTTTCACGCGCCAATTCGGTCAGGCGGACGATTGAGGTCGCGTTGATCAAGGCTTTAGCGACAACGTCACGATCACGATCGAGGTTTCGTCGGGATCGGGAGTAATGTGAAATCCGAGCTGCCGGCACATTTGCAGCATCGTCCTGTTCTCCTGCAGCACCTGGCCGCGGATCGACTGCAGACCTTCGGCACGGGCATATTCGATCATCAGCTCCATCAACAGCCAGCCAAGGCCGTGCCCCTTTAGATCGGAGCGCACCAGAATGGCGTATTCAGCGGTGCGATATTCGGAATCGGCATGGATGCGCACGACGCCGAGCATCTGCCCGGTCGCCTCTTCGATGGCGATGAAAGCCATGGCGCGGGCGTAATCGATCTGCGTAAACCGCGCGATGAAGCCGTGACTGAATTCCTTGATCGGCGCGAAGAAGCGAAACCGCACATCGTCTCCCGTCACCGCACTCATAAACGCCGGATAGAGCGCCTCGTCCTCAGGCCGGATCGGACGCACGAAAATCTTGTTGCCGTCGGGCAGCGCCAAATGGCGCTCCCAGGCTTTCGGATAGGGCCGGATGGCAAAGCGTGGATTGCCGGATAACGGTCCGGCCCGCCGCGGCTCCATGGGTGCCACGGCGATGCGGGCATCCACGGTAATCACGCCGGTCTCGTCGGCGAGCACCGGATTGAGATCGACTTCGCGAATTTCCGGAAAATCCGCGGCGAGTTGCGCCAGCTTGACCAAAACAAGCGCGATCGCCGTCTCGTCGGCGGCCGGCACATTGCGGTAAGCCTCGAGAATCCGCGAAACGCGGGTGCGCGCGATCAGGCCGCGCGCGAGCGCGAGATCGAGCGGCGGCAGCGCCAGCGCCTTGTCGTCGATCGCTTCAACCGCGGTGCCGCCTTGGCCGAATACCATGACCGGACCGAAAGTTGGATCGTCGGCGATGCCGATGATGAGCTCGCGCGCCTTGGGCCGCACCACCATCGGAAACACCGTTACGCCGGCAATGCGCGCGTTGGGCTTGGCGGCGCGCGCGCGGCGCAAAATATCGGCCGCGGCGTCGCGCACCGCCGCCTCGGTCGTCAGATTAAGCCGCACGCCGCCGACTTCGGATTTGTGCACGATGTCGGCGGACTGGATTTTCAGAACGACCGCATCGCCTTTGGCGAGATGCGGCCGTGCCGCCGCCACGGCCTCGTCCGAATCGCTGGCGAGGCTAGCCGCGGTAATCGCGATGCCATAGGCGGCGAGCACCTTGCCGATCGCGATCGGATCGAGCCAGGAGTAGCCATCTTGGCCATGCTCGCGCAGCGCCGCCTGGATGAGCGGGCGCACCGCGCGGTCATCCGGCGCAAAATCCTCCGGCAGGCTCGGCGGCACCGCCATCAACTGCCGGCGCGATTCGCGGTATTGCACCAAATGCATAAAACCGGCGACCGCCTCGGTTTCGGTCGGATAATCGGGAATGCCGGCGCGATCGAAAACGTCGGAGGCACGCTCGCCGCCGCCGACCCAGACCGCGAAGACCGGCTTTGGCGGAGCGATTTTCCCGCGATGCCGCTCGGTCGCGGTGACGACGGCGTGCGCGGCATCGGCGGCGGAAGCAAGCGCGGTCGGAACGTTCATGACCAGTACGGCATCATTGGCGCCATCCTCGAGCAAATGCTCGAGCGCAGCGGCGTAGCGCTCCGCGTCGGCGTCGCCGGCGATATCGACGGGGTTGGCGCGGGACCAGATCGGCGGCAACGCCGCATCGAGCTTCTTCATCGCGGCGGGCGAAATGTCGGCCAGCGTACCGCCCAGATCGGTAAGCCGATCGACGGCAAGTACGCCGATGCCGCCGCCATTGGTCAAAATCGCGAGGCGATTGCCGCCAAGCAAGCCGGTATCCGAGCCGAGATTCGAACTGACATTCGCGCAGAGATGGCCCAGGGTCTCGGCGGCGGCAAACAGCTCGTCGAGGTCAAGGGCGCGGATGAAACCGGCGCGGCGAAAGGCGGCGTCATAGACCGCATCCGAACCGGCAAGCGCCCCGGTATGAGTCATCGCCGCCTTGGCGCCGGTGGCGTGGCGTCCGGATTTGACGACCAGCACCGGCTTGGCCCGCGCCGCAGCGCGCGCTGCCGAGATGAATTTGCGCGCGTCCTTGACCGACTCGACGTAGAGCAGGATCGCGCGCGTGCCGCGATCGACGGCAAAGTGATCGAGCAGGTCGGCTAAATCGACGTCGAGGCTGTCGCCGATCGAGACGATCGCGGAAAAGCCGATGCCGTGCAGCGCCGCCCATTCCACGAGCCCGGTTGCGATCGCGCCCGACTGCGAGATGACGCAGAGGTCGCCGGGTTGTGCCGCCGACGCGGCGAAGCTGGCATTGAGATCGACGCGTGGCGCCAGCACGCCGAGGCAATTGGGGCCGACGATGCGCATGCCGGTGGCTCGCGCCGCTTGCTCGCATTGCTCCGCAATCGAGCCTGAGCCGTGCCCGAGCCCGGCGGTCAGGATGATCGCGGCGGCGGTTCCCGAGGCGGCCGCGGCGCGAACCACCGACGCGACCGCGGCCGGCGGTGCGGCGATGACCGCGACATCCGGTGTCGTGGCCAGCGCCTCATAGGATTTGACCGCGGCGATGCCTTCGATACTGGCGTAATGCGGATTGACGAGATGAATGGCGCCGGCAAAGCCACCGCTCTTCAAGTTTTTCAGGACCGCGCGGCCGGGCGAGGTGGCGCGCGGACTGGCGCCGACCACAGCGATGGAGCGCGGCGCAAATAGCTGGTCGAGGCGATAGGTCGACATACGCCTTCAGGTCCGTTGCCTTCGGGTCCGATGGCTTTCGTTCAACGACGCAAAGTCCGCTCAAACATATGGCCTTCGCACCGAGGACCGAAATGGCGGCTTTGAGCACCCGCATTGTTGGCGGCGCAGTGCGACCGATCTGTGTCAGTTAAAAGCGCCCGGCGCGCCTGTCTGAGCGCGCCCGTTCCGTGCCGCCTTTAAGAATCAGATGGAATTATTTTCGCTCGCTCTTGCGCGCCGGGCAAGAAATCAGCATTGCGTATGTTCGCGCCGCGCTCGCGATGTCGGCGGTCTTCATTTCGCTGCCGGGTTCGGCGGTCTGATACGGGACCGCGCTGTTGTCGAGAAAATCGCGCAGCGCTCCGGTCTTGATGGCAAAATTTACGTTTTGCGGAATGTCGCCCGTCGCCTTGGCCATGCGCAACGCATCGAGCCCCGCGGTGACCACGCCGACAATATTGCCGCTATTGTCATGTAATGGTCCGCCGCTATTGCCGGGCTGAACCGGTGCGCTGATCTGCAGGAAGCGGGTGTCGTTATGCAGTCCCGCCAAGGAGCTGATGATACCTGTCGTCACCGTCAGGTCGGAAGTGAGCAGGCCGTGCAGTGGGTAGCCGATCGCCACCACCTGGTCGCCGGAATTCACCGCGCTGGCGCGGATCGTGGCGATGTCCTTTTCCTTGAATTTCTTTGTCCCTTGCAGGAGCGCCATGTCATTTTCTTCGTCAGTGGAGACGACCCGCAATTTGACTGGGGCCTGCCCGGCGAGATTGCCATGAATGTCGCCGACGCAGTCGGTGACGACGTGATTATTGGTGACGATATGCGCGTTTTTGCTGACGACGAAACCGCTGCCTGAAACCGAAACCATTTTCCCGGATTCCGACGACGGTTCGGGAGCATTATCCTCCTTTGCGGATGCGCTGACGGTCGACGGCCTGCCCTTGGGATTGGAAAAATCACCGGCCGCGGCAATACCATTGGTGTTGATCTTATCGACGCAATATTCAATCGAAGGCACGACATTGCCGGCCGCGGCCAGGTCGAACTGCAGCGTCTGGTTGGTCGCGGTGACGACGAGCTGGTGTGCCTTTCCCAGTGCACTGATCACCTGGCTGGATAGAACTCCGACTACGGCCTTGTCACGCGCGGCTGTGCCTGAAACGTCAAACTGCGCTTGCCCGTCGAGGGTCAGAACGAGCTTAACAGACTGCTTATCGCGAAACGGCAAGGACGGAGCGGCAATGCCGATGATCCAGGAGCGATTGGCGTTTTGCGCAAGGATGATCGCAAGGCCGCTGTCAAATTTGGCCGCGGCGGTGCAGTGGGAAAACGCGCCTTTGTCGGTCGTGTAGGCGGCGCCCTGCCATTTTCCGACATGGATGACGCCGAACGGACCTCCGGCGAAACTTGGTGCGCTGAACGCGACGCAAGCAAACGCAGCCAGCAACACACGCGACACATTTGTCATTGCAACATCCCCCTACGCGACGCCGCGAGGAGCGATGCGATCATAGGTTGTATTGCGGGCCAGGGGAAATGGTGCCGATGGGCGGGCTCAGCGGTAGTGAGCCCGGCTCATCGAATTTGCGAGGAAAAATCACATAGCTCAATCTACGCGTGCGCGGCTGCCCGGTGGCGTCCCTCTGCGGCAGCCGGGACCTTCAGCTTCAAAAGCCGGTCGGCGGTGGCGTGGGTGAGCTTTGCCATATCGTCGGGTGCCAGCGCGATGCGGTCGAGAAACTTCCGTCCGGCGATATTCGGCGCATAAGGATAATCGACCGAGAACATGATGCGGTCGATGCCGAAGGTCAAAAGCGCGGCAAGGAGCGGCGGCTCGTCGAAAATGCCGCTGGTGGTGAGCCAGACCTGATCGAGGATGGCGCGCGTGATCGGCCGCTTTAAGTGACCGATGTCATGTTTGAACACCTGATCGATGCGCGCCATCATCATCGGCAGCATTTCGCCCATGTGACCGACGATCAGGCGCAGCCGCGGATGCTTATCGAGCGTGCCGGCGACCGCCATGCGCAACAGATGCACCGCGGTTTCCGAATGCCAGCCCCAGCCGGCGGTCTCGAGCACGCGGTCGGCGCCGTCCGGCAGGCCCGAAAAATAAGCCTTTCGCACCGCATCGGGCGGAATGTGCGGATGAATGTAAATCGGTACGTCAAGTTCGACCGCGGCGGCAAGGAGGCCATCGAAGCTCGGGTGATCGAGGAAGCGGCCTTCGGTGGTGCCGTTGACCATGCCGCCGACGAAACCGAGTTCTTTCACGGCGCGCTTGAGTTCGACCGCCGCGGCGTCGGGACTTTGCAGCGGCAAAGAGGCGAAGCCGGCAAAGCGGTCCGGGCGGCGCGCGATCGCGGCGGCCAGATGATCGTTGAGCTCGCGCGCGAGCGCAACGCCATCGGGGCCGGGAAGCAAATCCGGACCCGGGCCGGTGTTGGAAAGCACCTGCACGGTGATGCCGGTGTCATCCATCGACTTGAGACGGATCTCGCCGATCTCGGGCAATAGCTCCAGCGGATTTGGCGCGCCAGGCGTGAGATTGCGCGGCCGATAACCGCGGCGGCTGATGATGTCTTTGGCAATGCGCGCACTGAGCGCGGGCGCCGCGAAGTGCTCTTCAAGGGCGACGGTACGCATCGACGATTTCCCTCCCGATTGGGCGGCCGGATCTTGGATCGCCACAAAGCAAGGCTGGCGTTCCGGCGCCTCGGCCTTGTCGCATCCTCGCTGGTCAAGCGCAACAGCGGTCGCGGATCAAATAAAACGCCGCCGTTTTGGCGCTCACGGTCGCGCCCGAAAAGGCGATCCAATTCTTTAAGACTTTTGCAGGGCTGTCACAATTGGGGTCGGGATGGTCTTGCGGATCGAGGGGCATGCCGTTAAAAAGGTTTATCGAGTTTTTCGGCCGAATGACTTGGCCTTGCAGCGACTGAAACAAGCGCGCCTGACTGACGATCTTTCACCAAAATCTCGAGCGAACCGAGCCGGGCACGATCGCACGGCTCACTTGTGCATGCCTATGAGGAGACACTCGTGAACAACGGCACCGTGAAGTGGTTCAACGCGCAAAAGGGTTATGGATTCATTCAACCCGAGGGCGGCGGCAAGGACGTGTTTGTCCACATCAGCGCCGTCGAACGCGCTGGCCTCCGCGAACTGCGTGAAGGTCAGCGGGTTTCCTTCGAGGTCGTGGTGGACCGTAAGACCGGCAAGTCGGCTGCTGAAAACCTCAAAGCGATGTAACGCCCTCGTCGCGATCGTAAACATCGATCGCGTCGCAGTTTTAGCCCCGGATTGCGCAAGCGGTCCGGGGCTCTTTATTGGCTCGGCGGCGACTTTGGTCGGCGGAGCAGCGGGACCGATCGCGGCGCTTAAAACAAACTCTGATAGATCAAGACGGCATTGAGCGCGAGCACCAGCGCCGTGGCGGAGATTGCTATGACGCGCGTCAACCTGCGGTTCGCGAACGCGCCCATCACGTCGGCTCTGCTGGTGAAAATATGAGCGAGATCATCGGCAGCGGCAACGCAATGCTCAACACCACTTGGCTGATGACCAATGCGCGTGTCGGATTGGCCCCGAGCGCGATCACGGCGAATGCGGGAAGCATGGTGACGAGCCGCCGCAGCCAAAGCGGGATGCGGAATCCGACGAAGCCTTGCATGATCATTTGGCCGGCAAGCGTGCCGACGGTCGATGCCGAAACGCCGGAAGCAATCAGCGAGATCAGGAAAATGCCGGCCGCGGCGGCGCCAAGGAGCGGGGTCAGCGTGTGATAGGCCGTCTCAATTTCCGCCACTTCAGGGTGACCGGCATGGAACGCGCTCGAGGCCATCATCACCATGGCCATATTGACGAGGCCGGCCATGCTGAGAGCGATGATAACTTCGCGGTTCGAGTAGCGTAACACCAGGCGGCGGTCGTCATCACTCCGCACCGGCACACGCGCTTGCGTCAAACCCGAGTGCAGATAAATCGCATGCGGCATCACGGTGGCGCCGATGATGCCGACCGCAAGCAAAAGCGCTTCGCCGTCGGCAAGTTGCGGCGTGACGGAGTGGAAAAGAGCTGCGCTCCAATCGATCGGCGCGATGAACATCTCGGCGAGGTAACAAACGCAGATCAGCCCGACGATCGCGCCGATGATGAGTTCGAGCGGACGGAAGCCGAATTGCTCGCACATCAAAAGACCGTAGGTGATGACGGCCGTCGCGGTCATTCCGGCAAAGAGCGGGATGTGCAGCAGCAAGGAAAGGCCGATGGCGCCGCCGAGAAATTCGGCGAGATCGGTCGCCATCGCGGCGATCTCGCTGGCCACCCACATTGCCAGAACCACCGGGCGCGGAAAGTGGTCGCGGCACAGCTCGGCCAAGTTTCGGCCGGTCACAATACCGAGCTTCGCCGAAAGCACCTGAAACAGCATGGCGATGATGTTGGCGAGCAGCACCACCCACAACAGGCTGTAACCGTATTTGGCGCCGGCCTGAATATTGGTCGCAAAATTTCCCGGATCCATATACGCGATCGAGGCGATGACCGCGGGACCGCCGAAGGCGATGGCAGTGCGCAGCCCGCCGGGACCGCCGGCGAGCGTGGCCACGGTACGGGCAATGGTGCGCCCGGTCAGGGTGGATTGCTGCACCGCCGGCTCGATTGCCGTGGGATTGGCCGCCATATCCTGCTGCATCTGTACGTCGGTCCGGCGCTCGGCTGAAGCCGTTACTCCAAAATGTAGCACGGGCTACAGAATAGGTATTGCGCCGATTTAGGTCAATGGCTCATATTGTAGCCAAGACTGCATTTTGACACGGCAAGAATGTTATGATCCGGGAGCGGCAGGACCGAATTTCAGGTGCACGCTCCGGGGCGAGGTCAATGGGCAAGCTTCCAGCGGAAGGAACCCAGGCGCGCCGTTTCGGCAAGACGCGCTCCGCGCAGTCGACCGCGTTGCACGAAGACTACGTCGAGTTGATCGCCGATTTGCTCGAGGGCGAAGGCGAGGCCCGGCCGACCGATATCGCGCGTCGGCTTGGCGTGTCCCACGCCACCGCGATCAAGGCGATTGCACGGCTCAAGCGCGCCGGGCTTGCCACCGCGCGTCCCTACCGCGGCGTGTTTCTGACCCAAAAGGGTCGGGCGCTGGCGGAGCGGGTGCGGCTGCGCCATCGGCTGGTGGTCGATGTGCTGCGCGCGCTCGGCGTCTCCAGTGAAGCCGCCGAGGCCGACGCCGAAGGCATCGAACACTACGTTTCCGAGCACACGCTGAAAGCCTTCGCGCAATTTCTCAAATCGCGGTAGTGACCTTACGAGGAGCGCCTCACAATGAGCCGATTGTATGGACCGCTGCATCGTTCACTGCAGGATCGCTTCGACACACGCCGGCTCGCCGACAATACCGAGGCGCGCGTCGTGCTCACCGAAATTCCCCCGGAGCACAAAGCCTTCATCGAAAGCCGCGACATGTTCTTTCTGTCGACCATCGATCACCAGGGCCGGCCGACCGTCTCATACAAGGGTGGCGATCCGGGATTCGTCCGCGTTCTCGACAACAGGACCGTCGCGTTTCCCTGCTATGACGGCAACGGCATGTTCTATTCGATGGGCAACCTGCTCGGGAATCAGCAGGTCGGCATGCTGTTTATTGATTTCGAGAAGCCGCATCGGCTGCGGCTGCAGGGCATTGCTGGCGTCAGCGACGACGATCCACTGCTGCCGGAATATGCCGAGGCGCAATTGATCGTGCGGGTGACCGTGACCGAAATCTTCCGCAATTGCCCGCGCTATGTGCATCACTACAAAAAAATCGAGCCATCGAAATTTGTGCCACGCGCCACCGGCGAAACGCCGATTGCGCCGTGGAAGCGCGTCGACGATGTCCAGGCGGTGTTGCCGGCGCAGGATCGCGCCCGCGTGGAACGCGAAGGCGGCCTGATCTCGCGCGCGGAGTACGAAAAGCACGTAATCGAAGTTATCAAGCGCGAATCATAACGGCCGGCGATTGAATAAATCGGCGCCTATGAAAGATTTTATAATCGGCACTTAAGCCGCGTGCGCCGCCACCACCTCGGCAATGCCCTCGACCACTTCCTCGACCATGGCCTTGTCGTCGCCTTCGCCCATGATGCGAATGACCGGCTCGGTGCCGGACGGGCGCACCACCAGGCGGCCGTGACCGTCAAGCCGGTTCTCGGCATCGGCGATGGCGCTGCGCACTTTGGAATTCTCCAGCGGCTTGCCGCTGCGGTAGCGCACATTGCGAATGACTTGCGGCAGCGGCTCGAAACGGTGGCAGACCTCGGAGACCGGCTTGTTGCGCTTCTTGACCACCGCGAGCAGCTGCAACGCGGCGACAAAGCCGTCGCCGGTGGTCGTGAAATTCGACAGGATGATGTGCCCTGATTGCTCGCCGCCGACGTTGTAACCGTGCTCGCGCATATATTCGAGCACATAACGGTCGCCGACCGGCGTCCGGATGAACGACAGGTTGAGCGTTTGCAAATGCCGCTCGAGGCCCAAATTGGACATCACCGTGCCGACGATGCCCGGCTTGCTTAGCAGACGATCCTCGGCCCAGTTTTCTGCGATGACCGCCAACAGCTGATCGCCGTCGACCAGATGGCCGCGCTCGTCGGCGATCACGACGCGATCCGCGTCGCCATCCAGCGCGATCCCGATATCGGCGCGCATCTCGCGCACCTTCCGGCACATTGCTTCCGGAGCGGTCGAGCCGCAGTCGCGATTGATGTTGAAGCCATCTGGTTCGACGCCGATCGAAACCACGTCGGCACCGAGTTCCCATAATGCTTCGGGCGCAACCCGGTAGGCGGCGCCATTGGCGCAATCGATGACGACGCGCAAGCCGTCGAGCGAGAGATTGCGCGGCATGGTGCGCTTGGCGAATTCGATGTAGCGGTCGTGGACGCCGTCGATGCGCTTCGCCCGGCCAAGCTCGCCGCCTTTGGCAAGCCGCTTGGTTTTGTCGGCGTCCATCAGCGTTTCGATGTCGTGCTCGACTTCGTCGGAGAGCTTGTAGCCGTCCGGTCCGAACAGCTTGATGCCATTGTCGTCGTAGGGATTATGCGACGCGGAGATCATGACGCCGAGATCGGCGCGCATCGAACGCGTCAGCATGGCCACCGCGGGCGTCGGCATCGGACCGAGCAAGAGCACATCCATGCCGACCGAGGTGAATCCAGCCACGAGCGCAGTCTCGATCATGTAGCCGGACAGCCGCGTATCTTTGCCGATCACCACGCGGTGGCGGTGATCGCCGCGGCGGAACACCAGTCCGGCCGCTTGACCGGCCTTGAGCGCCAATTCCGGCGTGATGATGCCGTTCGCGCGCCCGCGAATCCCGTCAGTGCCGAAATATTTGCGAACCATGGTTGGCGGCCCCACCCGCTTTCCCCTCTCCGGACCGCGATATTAGCCGTTTCTTGGTCTCGGCTGCTTCAAAAAATTTTGGCCAATTTTAGCGGTCCAGGCGATACGATATTGAGCCAAGAGCGATGAAAATCAACGGCATAGCGAGATTTCCGTTAACGTTGTTGCACTTCGTGCTTGTCGCGTGCGCTCGGCGGCGGCTGGACCACCGAGACCGGATCTGAGGCGGGAAAAGTTTCCTCCAAGCCGCGTTCGAGCGCATCCTCGAGCTTCTCATGCAGGCGCTCGCCATTTTCCCGCTGCTTGCCGCCGCGATGTTTGCCGGCGTCCTTGATTCTGCGTCCTTTTCGCATTGTGACATCCGCTGCGGCAACCACTTGTGGCAATCCGTGCATCGCGCTCAGGCTGATTCCGGGCGCTATCGTTTGCCCAACAATGCGGACCGGCGTCAGGTCCGCAGCCTTGCCTAGCCGCTCTGCAATAACACATTACCGCGATGCGTGTTCCTCGGTTTTAGGCGGCGCCAGACCAGCGCGCTTTGTGCTATCAGGGCGGTCTCGGGAGCGCTGGGGGCCTATGCAAGCTATCACCTGTATCGAGGACCTGCGGCAGCTCGCGCACCGCAAGGTCCCGCGCACATTTATCGATTACGCCGAAGCCGGCTCCTATACCGAGCAAACACTGCACGCCAACCGCGCCGATCTCGATCGCATCGCATTGCGCCAGCGCGTCCTCCACGATGTCGGCAATCGCAGCACCAAGACCACCATTCTCGGCGAACCGGCCGCGCTGCCGCTGGCGCTGGCCCCGATCGGACTCTGCGGCATGCAGCACGGCGACGGCGAAATTCTCGCCTGCCGAGCGGCTCAAGCTGCCGGCATTCCATTCACGCTTTCAACCATGTCGATCTGCTCGATCGAGGACGTAGCCGGCGCGGTTGAAAAGCCGTTCTGGTTTCAGCTCTATGTCATGAAGGATCGCGGCTACATCCGCGCGCTGATCGAGCGTGCCGCCGCCGCCAAGTGCGGCGCATTGGTGCTTACCGTCGACCTGCAAGTCATCGGGCAGCGCCACCGCGACATCAAGAACGGCATGACGGTGCCCCTAGAGATTCGGCTCAGTAACATGCTCGACATTGCCACCAAGCCGGCATGGGCGTGGAGCGTCGCCCGCGGCAAGCGCAAGACTTTCGGCAATATTGCCGGCCATTATCCCGGCATGACCAGCGTCATCATGCTGTCGAAATGGATCGCGGAGCAGTTCGATCCGACCTTGAGCTGGAAAGACGTCGAATGGATCAAGAGCCTGTGGCCGGGCAAGCTCATCCTCAAAGGCATTCTCGATGTCGAGGACGCCCGCATCGCGGTCAAGTCCGGGGCGGCGGCTTTGGTCGTGTCCAATCACGGCGGCCGGCAGCTCGACGGCGCACCCTCGTCGATCTCGGCCTTGCCGCCCATTGTCGACGCTGTCGGGGCCGATATCGAGGTGATGTTCGACGGCGGCATCCGCTCGGGACAAGACATCGCGCGGGCGCTCGCGCTTGGCGCGCGGTCATGCATGAGCGGCCGCGCCTACGTTTATGGCCTCGGCGCCGCCGGCCAGGCGGGTGTGGCGCGCGCCATCGAAATCATGCGCAACGAGCTCGATACCACCATGGCTTTGATGGGCGTTTCGCGGATCGCCGACATCAATCGCGACACCGTCGTGGATGGGCCGATCCGTCAACCTTATAAAAAGGTATAGTGTGATAGTTAACGCTTGGGTCTATGGGCACGATGCAGGGAGAGGAGGGACGTGATGCGTAACGGGTTATTGGCGGCGGCAATTTTTGCCGGGGCGATCGGGGTTTCGGCGGCGCAGGCCGACACGGTTGGAGCGGTGGCGGGCGCCGGAACGGGCCTGCTTGTCGCCGGGCCTCCCGGCGCGGTGGTCGGCGGGGTCGTTGGGGCTGTCTGGGGCAAACCGTTCTGGGGACCCTCGATCAGCAGGAGCCACTGCTGGACCGACAGCGATTTCCGTCGCCACTGCAGCCACGCCAGGAACTGGTGAGTTGGGGCGACCATTTGCTCTTACCCGCAAAAGCGGGGTTTGAATCAGGCCGTGCCGTTTCCCCCGATCCCCGCTGGCGCGGGAATGACTGGGGCGTCTATTCTTCACGATAGCCGAAGGTCGGCACGTTGCCGCTGGCGCCGTAATATTTGTACGGCAGGAATTTCCCTGACATCGAGATTTTGACCCGATCGCCCTTCGGATCGGGTTGGCGTTCCATCGACAGATCGAAATCGATCGCCGACATGATGCCGTCGCCGAATTCCTCCTCAATCAAGACCTTCAGTGCCGGACCATTGACCATCACCAGTTCATAAAAGCGATAGATCAGCGGATCGGTCGGCGGCATCGGCGAACCGCGATGGGGAACCTCGTTGAGCAGCACCTGCTCGGCCTTGCTCAAGCCGAACAATTCGGCAGCCTTCGCCGCCTGCGGCTTGGTGAGCTTCATTTGGCCGAGAATGGCGCCGGTAACGAGCACCGGCGACATGCCGCCGATCTCGGCGCAGATATGTTTCCAGCTCCAGCCGTTTTCGCGCTTGATGCCGAGCAGTTTTTCGGTGAGTTCGGCTCGCGTCGTTGCCGATGTCATGACAAGGTCTCCTTGCTTGCGGCGCCTCGGCGCAAGCGTAGCAAGGGTCGTGCCAAAACACTGCAATTTGTGCCCGAAAACCGGGGCCGGTCTTACGGCGGCGACGCGCCGTCCCGGCCGACATTGATGCGGCTCACCTCGAAACTGCCGTCGGCCGCTCTGCCGGTTGCTACTGCCGTAAAGGCGGCGCCCGGCCTGATCGTCGGGATGTCGGCGATCTCATAGCGCACGATCGGGACGTTTGGCCCGACGATGATTTTCTTTTCACCGTCGTTGTATTGAACGGTCACCACCGGTCCATCGACGCCGGAAACGCTGGCACCGACGGTGCCGTTGGTCATGGTGGAATTGGGAGCGCCGTCCCAGGGCCGGTGTCCCTCGCCGGTGCCGCGCATGGATTCGGCGAAAATGTGCACTTCGAGGGCCTTCTGTGAACCGTCAGGTTGCGGTATCGCTCCGCTGCCGATGAACAATCCCGGCTTAATGTCGGCCGCGGACGCTTTGACCACGGCAACCACGAGCACCTTGTCGGCGAGCTTGAGCGTCAGCTCCTCGCCTTTGCTTGATTTCGCCAGCACGGCGCGACCGTCGAGCTTCTCGATCGTGCCGCGCAAGCGGATCGTCTGCGGGGCCGCGGCCTGTTGTGCGACCGCAGCGCCTGCCGCGGCTGCGCTGAGCAGCGCAGCCGCGATCGCCATTCGCGCCGGTTTCATCTCTGAATGAAGATCGATCGCGTCAGCGCCACACGCCGTAATCGCCAAATGAGATATTTGGCGCCTCCAGTGAGCCGTCCGGCTGCTTTTTGGCGGCGAAGACCGAGATCTTCTGGCCCGGCTTGAGATCAGCGGCTGACTTTTTGGTGGCGGCGGTAATTTCGGTCGCGGGCGTTATCAGAACTTTCTGCTCGCCATCCTTGTACTTCACCGTGAGCGTTTGGCCGTCCACGCTCTTGATCTGGCTGTCGACGGTTGCGTTCGTCATCGTGCTGTTGGGTGCAAAATCCCAAGGCCGGTGACCCTCGGCGAGACCGCGCTGGGCATCAGAGAAGATGAAGACCGCGAGAGCCTTTTGGCTGCCGTCGGGCTGCGGCATGCCGGTGACCGCGACATAAGCACCGGTCTTCACGTCGTCCAGCGAGGCCTTGGCGACCTCGTTAACCGGGGCATTGTCGGCGAGCTTGACTGTCATCTCGCTGCCGTCGCGTGCCTTTACGGTCAAAACGCCGCCGTCAATTTTGGTAATGGTTGCTCGCACGCGCACCGGGGGCGGAGCGGCCTGCGTCTGCTGCATCATGCCTTGGGCAACGGCCGCCTGTTGCGGCTGCATCGATGCGGCACACAGCAAAGCAATGGCGCCGGCGCCAAGCACTTTCCACATCGTCATTGTGATCCTCCCTGCGCGTAATTCCGATTGATTCGCCCAGGGATAGAACCCCAAGCGCACCGGTCTTATTCCTGGTTTCGCTGCTGCGGAACCGAGAGATTCTGTTCCAACAGGCTCCTCAATTCCTTGGTGAGTTCCGGCTTCTTGCCGAACCACAGCTGAAATTGTGGTGCCGCCTGACGTAACAGCATACCAAGGCCGTCGGCGGTGCGCAGGTTGCGCGCCATTGCCGCGCGTAACAAAGGCGTGACCAGCGGCACGTAGACGAGATCGGCGACGGCTGCATCGGCGGGCAAACGCGAAACGTCAAGAACAAGTTCAGGTTGGCCCGGCATTCCGAGTTTAGTTGCGTTCACAAAGAGTCTTGCCTGCGCAAGGTGTTGGTCGCACTGTTCCCATGCGGCGATAACAACGCGCGCGCCGAACCACGCTTGCAGTGCTTGCGCCCGGCGTGGTGTCCGATTGATCACAACGATGCGGTGCATGCCGCGTTCCAACAGACCGTAGACAACCGCACGCGCCGCCCCGCCGGCGCCGAGTACGACGGCGGTTCCGCCGTCACGGTCCCAAGCCGGAACGCAGGCGTCGAGATTGTCCAAAAAGCCTTCGACGTCGGTATTGGTGGCGCGCAGCACACTGCCGTCGCGCCATAGCGTGTTGGCGGCGCCGACCGCGCGCGCGCGATCGTCCGGTTCCGAGCAGGCCAGCGCTGCTTCCTTATGCGGGAAGATCAGGTTCGCGCCGACGTAACCATGCGCCGCGAGCGATTGCAGGAAATCGCGAAATTTTTCCGGCGGGACGGCCTCGCGGCGGTACTCGCCGGCAATGCCGCAGGCCTTAAGCCAATAATTATGAATGAGCGGCGAACGCGAATGGTCGATCGGCCAGCCGACGACGCAAGCCGCCGGCACGGTCACGCCTCGTCCACCACGGAATTGCGTAAGACGCCGATCTCGGGGCTCTCGACCTCGATGGTGTCACCGGGCTTCAACCAGACCGGCGGATCGGATTTGCCGGTCTTCTTCACCGGCGTGCCGGTGCAGATCACATCACCTGCCTTGAGCGTCATGAAGCTCGTCGTATAGGCGATGATGTCGGCGAAGGAAAAGATCATGCTTGCCGTCGTATCTTCCTGCGTCACCTCGCCGTTCTTGCGCACAATCAAATGCAGCGGCTTGTGGAGATCGAATTTGGTTTCGATCCACGGTCCAATCGCGCCGGAGGCATCGAAATTCTTGCCCTGCGTGACGTTAAACTGGCCATGCCGTGTCCAGTCCCGGATCGTGCCTTCGTTGCACAAAGTCAGGCCGGCAATCATCTCGAGCGCACGGTCTTTCGGCACGTGTTTGCAATCTTGTCCGATCACGATCGCGATCTCGCCCTCGTAATCGAGCTGCTCGGAGATCTTCGGCCGCACCAGATGCTGTCCCGAGCCGACGAGCGAGTTCGGCGCGCGATAGAACATGCTCGGGTATTTGGGATTGTTGGTGACGTTATAATCCTGACCGCGGTTGGCGTAATTGATGCCGATGCACAGGATCTTTTCCGGCGCGGCAAGCGGCGGCAACAGCTCCACCTCGGTGAGCGGCACGTCTGGGCGCACGCCGTCGGATGCCGCTTTGGCCTGGTCGAGGGCGTTTGCCCGAAACACCTCGCTGAGGCTTTGGAAGCGATGCAGGCGAGGGCGCAGGTCGATGATCCCGTCGCCGGCAACCGCTCCAAAACTCGGCCGGCCGCGCAACGCATAGCTGGCAAGACGCATCTCGTGCTCCCCCACTTTTGCGAGCGATGTGTTAGAAGCCCGGGCACGCAGCGTCAACGCTTATCCCTCGCGGTGAGGGATCGGGGCGAGGGGGAGAATGAAAGCGCTTTTTCTCGACTGCAACGATCAGCTGGCGCCGGTCTGGCAGCGGGTCGTGCGGCCCGACGATCCGCCAATCGATATGAATCGGAAACCCTACCCGCAAGGCGAACTGCCGCGGGTGCTCAAAGGCTACGACATCTGTATTGACGATCACTCCTATCTGCCGACGGACCTGGTCGACCGCTGCGACGCGCTTAAGCACGTCGTTTTCCTCGGCACCGGGCCGGCGAGCTATATGAGCCTGAGCGATCTCGCCGCCCGCAGCATCAAGGTCCACATCATCAGGAATTACGGCGACTCCGCTGTCGCCGAACATACGATCGCGCTGATGTTCACCGCGTGCCGCGAAGTGGCGCGGATGGATCGCGAAGTGCGCGCCGGCACCTGGGTGCCGCACGAAGGCGTACAACTTCTCGGCAAGACGCTCGGTGTGATCGGGCTCGGCGGCATCGGCAGCGAGATTCTGCGCATCGGCCGGGGCATGGGCATGGAGGTGATCGCCTGGAACCGGTCGCCGCGCCCGGGCGCGCCGCTGGTCGCGCTCGAGGAGCTTCTGGCGCGGTCGGATGTCATTTCGATGAATCTCACGCTCAATGACGAGACCCGCGGTTTCCTCGGCGCTGCCGAATTCGCGCGCATGAAGCCTGGCGTGATCTTCGTCAATACCGCGCGCGCGGCACTGGTCGACGAGACGGCCTTCATCGAGGCGTTGCGCACCGGCCGGATCCGCCACGCCGGGCTCGACGTGTTTCATGCCGAGCCGTTGTCTTCCGACAACCCGCTGGCGCGCATGGAGAATGTCACGCTGACCGCCCATGCCGCGTTCCGCACCATCGAGGCTTCGATGACGCTGTTGCGCCGCGCCATCGACATCGTGCGCGATATCGTCTCCAAGAAAGCGTAAACGGGCTGTTTCTTGGTTGAATCGGTTTTATATTCCGCTCGTCCCCGCGACCCGCCTACGCTCGCTGGGCGAGCTTCGGCGGGTTGGGAGTCCGCCGAAGCGCCGAGCGCGAAGGCGAAAGGCGGGGACCCAGGTTGTTTTCCGAATTAACTGGATTCCCGCCTGGGCGGGTATGAGCGGAAGCAAAAACATCGCGCCTTGGCGCCTGAGCGTATGGCTGAGCGTTTTTTCAACATCGAACTGCGCGTCAATGGCGAGGACGTTCGCGAACGGGTCGAAGCCCGCAAAACGCTGGTGGATTTCCTGCGCGACGATCTCGGACTGACCGGCACGCATATCGGCTGCGAACAAGGCGTATGCGGCGCTTGCACCGTGCTGCTCGATGACGCGGTGGTGCGCGGCTGCTTGCTCCTTGCGGTGCAATGCGACGGCGCCGATGTACAGACTATCGAGGGCTTGTCCGATTCCGGGGTCATCGCCGACCTGCAGGACGCGTTTCGGCGGCGCAACGCGCTGCAATGCGGCTTCTGCACGC
>Ga0207693_10001497_pt1 | contig 20622 bp, 15 predicted proteins | sample LARL81metaG_FD_184347 | JGI IMG/M metagenome (GOLD analysis project Ga0207693, IMG submission 184347) | Corn, switchgrass and miscanthus rhizosphere microbial communities from Kellogg Biological Station, Michigan, USA - LAR L8-1 metaG... | ecosystem: Host-associated > Plants > Roots >... | reverse complement strand
CCGGTGCTCTACACGGTCTCGCAGCCGATCAACGGCGACAACAGTTACGTCAAGGGCATCGAGTTCAGCTTCACCCACATCACGGCCAGCGGCTTCGGCGTGCACGGGCAGTACACCCGGACCTGGAGCAATTCCTGGGTGGACGGCCAGTACGTGGGCGAGCTCGAAGGGGTGTCCTCCAACAGCGGCTCGCTCGGGATCCTCTACGAGAATGCCCGGCTGAGCGCGAACGTCAATTGGGACTACGACGGGCCGTCCGTGGCGCAGACCTTCACCGAGGTCGATGGCTGGAAGGCCTACAACGACGCCTTCTCCTGGGTCACCGCGCAGGTGTCGTACGAGTTCGTGCCGGGCCTGCGCGTCTACGCCGAGGGCAAGAATCTCTCCAACTCGATCGCGCGCACCTACCTTGCGAACCGCCAGGATGCCGTGTGGGCCTACGGTTCCTCCGGAACGGGGAGCAGCGTGGGACAGGGGTACGCGGCCTACGGACGCAGTTACACGTTAGGCTTCAGCTATCGTTTCTGAAGTATCAAGGGTTACGGACATTGATCGTGAGACCTCCGACGGGGAAAGCGTGACACCCTGGCTCATCTACGCCCTCATGACCACGCTCACCTGGGGCGTGTGGGGCGCCTTCACCTCGGTGCCGAGCGAACACGGCTTCCCGGACACCCTCACCTACGTGGTATGGGCGCTGACCATGATTGCGCCCGCGAGCTGGGCGCTGCGAAGGATGACGACGCCGCTGGCGCGGGACCGGCGCTCCATCGTGCTGGGACTTGCCATAGGTCTGCTGGGCGCGGGCGGGCAGATGCTCCTGTTCCGGGCGGTGTCGCTGGGGCCGACGTACCTGATCTTCCCCATCGTCTCGCTCTCCCCCGTGATCACGATCCTCCTGTCACTGGCTCTGCTGGGCGAGCGCACGGGCAAGCTCGGAGTGGCGGGCATTGTCCTCGCCGTGCTGTCGCTGCCGCTGTTCGACTACTCCCCCGAATCCGGCGCCCATCACTACGGCACCTGGTTCTTCATGGCCCTCGTCATCATGGTCGCCTGGGGGCTGCAGGCCTATTTCATCAAGCTTGCGAACGCGACCATGAGCGCGGAGAGCATCTTCGCGTACATGATGGTTACCGGCCTGATGTTCATCCCGGTTGCGTTGGCACTCACGGACTTCTCCAAACCCATTTACCTGGGTTTCGCCGGGCCCTGGCTCGCCGCCATGACCCAGATCCTGAATGCGGTCGGGGCGCTGCTCCTGGTGTACGCGTTCCGCTACGGCAAGGCGATCGTCGTTTCCCCGCTCATCAACGCGGGGGCTCCGCTGTTGACGACGCTGATCTCGCTCGCCGTGGCCGCGGCGCTGCCCGGCCCCTATAAGCTGGCGGCAGTGCTCCTGGCGCTGGCAGGAGCCTTGCTGCTCTCATTGCAGCCCGACGCGCCGGCTGACGCGCCCGCATGAAGGCCCTGCTGCAGCTCCTGCAACGGCACAAGGCCGGCAGCGGCGAGGGCATCTATTCAGTGTGCTCGTCTCATCCGCTCGTGATCGAGGCCGCGCTGCGCGAGGCTCAGCGACGCGAGCAGTGGACCTTGCTCGAGGCGACCTCCAACCAGGTCAACCAGTTCGGCGGCTACAGCGGCATGACCCCCGCGCAATTCCAGGCGTACGTGACGGACATCGCCGCGCGCGCGGCGCTGCCCAAGGAGCGCCTGCTGCTGGGGGGTGATCACCTCGGACCCAATGCCTGGCGTTCCGAGACCGCGGCGGTCGCCATGCAGCACTCGGAGCGGCTGATCCATGACTACGTCGCGGCCGGCTTCAGAAAGATACATCTCGATTGCTCCATGAGCTGTGCGGATGACCCGGCGGTCCTTACCGATCAGGTCGCTGCCGCGAGGGCCGCACGGCTCTGCCACGTGGCCGAGAAGGCCTGGGCAGCAGCCGGAGGCGAGGCGCCGGTGTACGTGATCGGCACGGAGGTGCCGACACCCGGCGGTGCGGCCGAAGGCCTGCATGAACTTGCGACGACTTCACCGGCTGCGGTAACCACGACGCTCGAGACGCATCGCAATGCCTTCCGCTCGCTCGGTCTTGATGCGGCGTGGGAGCGCGCGGTGGCACTGGTGGTGCAGCCGGGCGTGGAGTTCGATAACCACAAGGTGATTGACTACGATCCCACCAAGGCCGCGCAACTCTCCAGGCGCATCGAAAACGAGGCTACGCTCGTCTACGAGGCGCACTCGACCGACTACCAGACACCTGCCGCACTCGCCGCGCTGGTGCGCGATCACTTCGCGATCCTCAAAGTCGGACCCGGTGCGACCTTCGCCCTGCGCGAAGTGCTGTGGGCACTGGTGGCTATCCGCATCGAGCTCGGCGGCGATGCGCGTGAGTCCTTGAAGCAAGCCGTGCTCAGCGCGATGCGGCGCGAGCCCAAGTACTGGAAGCCCTACTACCGCGATCCGAAGTCACAAGCCTTCGACCTGCAGTACAGCCTCAGTGACCGGATCCGCTACTACTGGAGTGTTCCCGACGTGCAGCGAGCGACCGCGAAACTGCTCGAGGACTTGAGCCAGCGCGGTATTCCCCTGACACTGCTCAGCCAGTACCTGCCCGAACAGTACGCAGCCGCGCGCGCAGGCTCACTCACGAACGACCCGCGGCAGCTGCTGCTGGATGGCGTTGCGCGCGTCCTGTCCGGGTATGCCCGGGCGTGCCGCCCGGATGCGGTCGTGACATCCACATGCTAGGCACTGAGGACAGGCGGATGGACGTGTTTGGCCTCAGCGCCGAGCAGATCGACAGTGCCGGAGCGCACTGGACCGCACGCGAGATCTGCCAGCAGCCGCAGATCTGGCTGGATGTGGAACGGCTGATGGCGGCCGAGGCCGACCGCCTGCATCGATTCCTGGCGCCACTGCTGGCCCAGCCGCACCTTCGCATCGTGCTCACCGGCGCCGGCACGTCGTCGTTCGTGGGTCAGTGCCTGGCGCCCGCAATCGCCCGCCACGGCCGGCGCGTGGAAGCCATCTCGACGACGGACCTGGTCGCAGGCCCGCAGAGCTGGCTGTCGCGAAGCACCCCTACGCTGCTGGTGTCCTTCGCGCGATCGGGCAACAGCCCGGAGAGCGTCGCGGCACTGGAACTGGCGGACGAGCACGTGGAGCACTGCTCCCACCTCGTCGTGACCTGCAACGCGGACGGCGCACTCTTCAAGCGCACGCGGGGTACGAAGAACGCCTGTGCCATCCTCCTGCCCGAGGCCAGCAACGACCGCGGCTTCGCCATGACCTCCAGCTTCACCGGCATGCTGCTCGCGGCGGCGCTGGCCTTCGAAGTCCTGCCGGCGGGCGCAGAAACCACCTCCGTGCTCGCCCAGCTGGCACCCCGGATCCTGCCCGGCTGCGTTGCGCTGCTGCGCTCCCTGGTGCGGGGCGCATTCGAGCGGGTCATCTATCTGGGCAGCAATGAACTTAACGGCCTGGCGCGCGAAGCGGCGTTGAAGATGCTCGAGCTGACCGACGGACAAGTGGTGACCGCTGCCGACTCGGCGCTTGGTTTCCGCCACGGCCCCAAGACCATCCTGAACCGCAGCAGCCTGGTGGTCGTGTTTCTCTGCAACGACCCGTACACCCGCCGATATGAGCTGGATCTTCTGAAGGAACTGCGCCGCGATGGGGTCGCCGGCCGGATCGTGGCACTTTCAACCGCTCCCATTGAGGGGCAGCATGCGGATGACGTCCTCCTGGCGGAAGGAACGTCCCATGCCCCTGCGATTGGCGATCTTGAAGCCTGTTGCGCGTACGCCCTGTTTGCGCAGTCCCTGGCGCTGCTGCGTTCGTTGGCGCTGGGCGTGCGGCCTGACAACCCCAATGCGGCGGGCACCGTGAGCCGGGTCGTGCAGGGCGTCTCGATCTATCCGTGGACTCGATCCCGGTGAGGACCTACCTCGGCGTCGATGGCGGCGGCAGCAAGACCAGTTTTCTTCTCATCGATGAAACCGGCAAGGTACTCGCCTCCCACACTGAAGGTCCCGCCTACTACCTGGAGATCGGCCTGGAAGAGCTGCGCGCGATGCTCGGTCGAGGCATACGCACCACGCTGGCACGCGCGCGCATCTCCCCCGCCAACCTCACCTTCGCGTTCCTCGGCTTGCCGGCCTACGGCGAGGACAGCCGCTTGGTGCCCGTCCTCAATGCGATCGCCTCACCGGAGCTGCCCTCGGAACGCCATCGCTGCGGCAATGACATGGTGTGCGGCTGGGCGGGAGCCCTCGCCGGGGAGGACGGTATTAACGTCGTGGCTGGCACCGGCTCCATCGCGTACGGCGAATACCACGGACGAACCGCGCGGGCGGGAGGCTGGGGAGAGCTATTTGGAGACGAAGGCTCGGCGTACTGGATTGCACGCGAGGGGCTGACGCTGTTTTCACGCATGAGCGATGGCCGCGCGCCGAGAGGTGCCCTATACGAAATCGTCCGAGCGCACTTTGCGCTGCAGACTGACCTTGATCTGTGTGCCGCCGTCTACGGCCAGAGCGTGGCGCAGCGAAGTCAGTTTTCCCAGCTCTGCCGGCTCGTTGCGCAAGCGGCCAATGCTGGCGATGCACAAGCCAGCACCCTCTTCGAGCGGGCTGCGATCGAACTGGCCGCGATCATCAATGCCGTAAGACAACAGTTGCGCGTGCCCGAGACTGAAGCGCTAATGCTCTCGAATTCCGGCGGGTTGTTTCAGCTTGGCGAGCAGTTGCGTGCGCCGCTTCGATCTGCGCTGTCCGCTGCTGGCGTGCCCTACCAATTCATTGATCCGCGACTGTCGCCGGTATCTGGCGCGGCGCTTCAGGCGGCCAGGCTCGGCGGATTTCCCCTAGGTGCTGAGGCCGTCACCTCACTCGCCTGTCAGACGAAGTAAGACCCGGCTTATCCCTTCTCGTCACTCATCGGGTTTCACGCGATGGGCGCATCCAGGCCAACAACAGGGGCGTCGTTTCCCATCTCTCAGGCTTGAACAGCCCCACTCGATCCGACGGTTTCTGGTTTCCGATTTTTTTGCTGACTCAATCCAACAAATCCACTCGTTTCGTGCGAGCGCTGTAATGTCCTCCCATGTAGCTAGCGCCTTCGGGTGGGACCTAAGTGCTTTCTTTAAGTCTGCAGGCATCTCGTGCACCACACCGCCCGAGATCTTCTTTTGCGACACGAATAAGCCCTCCGGATTCGGTACCTTAGAAACCAAACGAAAACATCACCCGACCGGGTGATCTAGCGGCCATCGCAAGCTTCTGTGTGAAGTCCCGGGACCAAGCTGACATTCTGGCTCCCTTCTCGACCGGGGCGTAGAGAGCCCATGACCAAGACCAAACGGGACTGAGTATTAGCTCGGCGGCTGAAGTCTGTGCGTATCCGCAGGAGCGGTATGCCTGGGGCGCCCGCCAGCAGTATGATCGCTCGATAGAAATTCGAAAGAGCTACATCTAAGCGACCGCCGCCTCACACATCCGCGTCGAGATGCGCCTGGAGCGAGACTGGTACGCGTGGAGTCTGGTTCGCTCGCCGCGCCACGTCCTGGAGCTCCCTCAGCTAGGGTAGAGTGCGGCAGATCGATAACCGGCACGCTGAGGCTGTGATCAATGACAACGAGACGAGACGCTCTCGGGCTGATCGGGTGGGCACTCCCCGCATGGACGTTTGCGGCGCACGGACGGCCGCAGCAGCTGTCCTCGGCTGTCGTGGTGGAGGACCCTTCAATCAGGATCATCGAGAATGTATGGATCCCGATGTCCGATGGCTCGCGCCTTGCGGCGCGATTGTTTTTACCGCACACCACCGGCCAGGCGCCCACGGGCGCGGTCCTCGAATACCTTCCTTACCGCAAACGCGATGCCTATCGCTACCGAGACGACGTCGCAGGCCCCTTTCTGGCAAAGGCGGGCGTTGCGCTGCTGCGTGTCGATATTCGCGGGACGGGCGAGTCCGACGGCGCCATGATCGACGAATATATGCCCATCGAGCAGGCCGATGCGCTGGCGGTGATCGAGTGGATCGCTCGCCAGCCCTGGTGCAACGGAAATGTCGGCATGCGCGGGATCTCCTATGGTTCATTCACCGCGCTTCAGGCAGCGGCCAAGGCCCCCACCGCATTGAAGGCGATCGTCTCGACGTGTGGAACCGAGCAGCGCTATCTGGACGACATTCATTATCGGGGTGGCTGCCTCATCAATGACCAGTACGTGTGGGCCATGGAGTGGCAAGTCATCATGCGCGCGCCGCCCGACCCGCTCATCGTCGGCGAAGACCGCTGGCGACCCATGTGGCAGCAACGGCTCGACGTCAGCGGCCCCATGACGATCCTTTGGAATGAGCACCCGACTCTCGATGCCAAGTGGCAGTCCGGATCGATCCACGACTACGGCGCGATCCGGTGCGCCATCTACAACGTCGCCGGCATGCTTGATGCGTATCTCCCGTCGGCTACGCGCATGATGGAACGCGCCCCGCAGGTGCCACAGAAGGCTCTCATCGGCCCTTGGGCACACAAGTGGCCAGGCTATCCCCAGCCAGCGGGTCATCGGGGTGTGCCGACCGCGGCTGCCAACGGCACTCCGGGGCCGGGCGTCGATTGGCTGCCCGTCGAGGCACGCTGGTGGCGACACTGGCTGCTGGGCGAGAGGAACGGCATCATGGAGGAGCCGCGAGTGTGGGCTTTGCGGGAAGATGCGCCCCCGGGCGCGAACTATCCGCATGACACGCGCGGAGCTTGGGTGTCCGAGCCAGCCTGGCCTGCCAACGAGATTAAGGTTCGAACCTTGTGTCTCAACGTCGAGGGGCTGCAGGAACGAGCGGGAGCACAGACTCTCCTGACGCACCGGACAGATCTGACGATCGGCTTTGCCAATCGCTGGTCAGGCGCCTCGGGCGACCCCGAGACCTGGTGGCGCGATCAGGCAACGGATGATGCGCGCTGCTTGCGCTTCGATTCGTCACCGCTGCAGGAACCGCTCGACATCATGGGCGAGCCTGTCTTCCAGGTGCGCGTCCGCGCTGACAAGCCGGTCGCCAAGCTGTTCGCGCGGCTGACGGAGGTAACGCCCGAGGGCCGCTCGAACTTCGTCAGTTTCGCGTTGCTGAATCTGACTCATCGAAACAGCGATGAGAACCCAGCCGCGGTCGTCGCCGGACAGGACTACGATGTCCGTCTCAAAGGCCACTTCGCCTGCTACCGCTTCTCCCGCGGCAGCCGTATCCGCGTGGCCCTGAGCGAAACCTGGTGGCCTGTGGTTTGGCCGTCACCCGAGCCGGTGACTCTTCAGATCACTGCGGGAGCCTCGACCGTCGAACTGCCGGTACGCCCCGCACGCGCCGGCGAGATACCGCCCTTCGGAATATATCGAGAACGCTATGCCGTTCCGGGGACATCGCCAGCGCCTTACGAGCGGCCGCTCGAGAACGTCCAGATCAGCGGGGAGCCCGGCAGCCGGAGCTTCACTCTGACCGAAGGATCGCTCGAGCCCAAGGGTGAACCGATTGACGGGATCGAGACCGTCTACAAAGAAGCGTACAAGCTGCGCCGTGCCATCCGGGAGAACGATCCCAACAGCGCGGAATGGGAAGCGGAGGCCATCAACGTGTACGAACGCCCCGGGTGGAAAGTGAAGCTCCGTGCCTGGAGTCTCTGCCGGTCAACGGCCACGCACTTCGTGTGTTCGGAGACCTTCGAGGCCTGGGATGGCGAGCGCTCCATATTCTCGCGAAGCTGGGAAAAGAAAATCACCCGTGAGCTCGTCTGATATGGCAGCAATGCGATCCCGGCAGCCGTTTTAAGCGGCCGCCGGGCGGCCTGTCGCGGCCCAGTGCTGGACGGTTCGTGACCCCGGATGAGCACCGCTACGGGCGAGAAAAAGAGATCTTGGCTACCCGGGCGCCAGCGCATTCCGTGACGCTCAATCCGGCAGGCGTATCCGATGTGGTGACCAGCTGATCAGGCGACAACCATGTTGACAGCTGCTCCGGTACAGAACGTCACCCTTGTGACCGGTATAGACGTGATCCGCTTTCGGGCAGCAATAGTTCACTCAGTCCTATCGCTGACGCCAACCACCCGGTGACACGCCGAATTGGCGCTTGAAGGCACGGCTGAACGCGGATTCGGAGTCGTAACCAATGGCCGCACCAATCTGGGCCAGGCTACCGCGCCCCTCTCGCAAATACTGCGCCGCCATATGCATGCGCCACATCGCCAGGTACTGCATCGGAGGCTGCCCCACCAGCGAAGTGAAACGCTCCGCAAAGACGGAGCGTGACATGCCCACTTCGACTGCGAGCGATTCCGCGGTCCATGTCTCTGTCGGGCGCGCATGAAGAACCGCCAGGGCCCGTCCGATATGTGGATCACGCAGTCCTGCGAGCCATCCGCGCCGTTCTGGAGGCAGGCCGGCGACACACTGGCGCACGGCCTCAACAAACAGCAGCTCGGATAGTTTGGCGATCACTGTCGTAGAACCGAGGCGCCCGGCAGCGATTTCGCTCGCGGCAAAGCGGAAAGAACTCTCCATCCACGCCCCGGATGGTGTTGACCGTACGCTTACCTTCAACACCGCCGGCAATGCCGAGAGCAATGGACTGAACGGTGTGTCACAACCAAGATAGCCGCACAGGATCTGCGTGGCCGCGCCGCCGCCGCCGTAGACGATGCGCGCGAGCCGGCCATCCCGGGGTGGCTGGATGATTTCTCGTGCCGGCACGGGCGCGGGGTTCAGCTCGCTGCCAAACGCATGAGCACTGTTGTGCGGCAGCAGCACGATCTCGCCCGCACCGACATCGATCGGGTCACCGCCCTCCGGCTGCAGACGCATGCAACCCTGGGCGACAAAATGGGACGCAATGACATGACGCGGCGCCTCCAGAAAGGGCTTGCAGTCGTCGGATGACACCTTGCCGCTGATGCACCACGGCGCCGTGAAGTCCGCTTCGAGGAAGACTCCGCCAGATAACCTGATTACCCGCAAGACGTCAGAGAAGACATCCACCGCTCGCCAGCCTTTGCATCCAGAGCCTGGAGCATGAGTTCAGGAGCCTTGGTTATTCAAGGTTGAATTCAGCACTTATAGAGTCGCGACCACCGGAAATCAAGGAACGAGGCTGTGGACAGAGGGTTGTTACATTCAGGTCGATTCACTCATATCGCACGGCAATCAGCGCCAAAGGAGGACTGCGCTCGCAAGGTTCTGGATGGCTGTCCATCGCTCCTCGAAGCACTAGTAACCATGTTCGCCGACGTCACTATCACCAAGAGGGATTTCCTATGAATGCTGCTGTTGCCGAGGTGATGAGCGAGGCCGGTCACTCCGCCCGCTATGCCCGCGTGATCGCACTGTCGAAGAAGACCGAATGGCAGATTGATCGTGATCTGCTGCGGGACCGTACGTTCGACTTCTCACGAAAGTTTCTGCCAGACGGCCTGACGCTGAGCCATCGATTGACCTTTTTGTCGGCCGACGATGAGCGCCTGATGAGTCAGGTGCAAGGTCGGACCTATGCTTACATTTTCGGGCTAGTGGAGCGTTTCATCAGCGCGAAGATGCTCGACCTGGGTCGGGCCAAGATATTTGGCGATCAGCTCGCGCTGGAAGGCCTAGTGCGCTTCTCCAACGAGGAGATCAAGCACCAGGAATTGTTCCGGCACATGGAGGTGATGATTGCACCGCATATGCCGGACGGCTATCGTCGAGTTGCTGATCCAAACGATGTGGCCCGAGCTGTGCTTGCCGCAAGCACATGGGCTGTCCTGGCGCTCACCTGTCATATCGAACTGTTTGTCCAGTCGCACTACGCGCAGAGCATCGCTCCACATCAGGAGATCTGCCCGCTCTTCAGAGACGTCTTCCAGTTTCACTGGAGGGACGAGTGCCAGCACGTCGTTCTCGATGAGCTTGAGTGGAAAGCTGAGCACGCAACGCTTTCGCCTGCCGAACGCGATCTGGCGGTCGATGATCTGATCGCGCTGGTGGCCGCCGTAGACGGAATACTGCAGGAGCAGTCAACAGCGGACGCTCGCTACTTTATACGAAATGCCCAAGAAACCTACACCGTTGAACAGACGGCGCAAATAGAGGTCGCCGTGTTGGCTGCCTACCGCTGGCAGTACATCATCTCCGGTGTACAGCATCCCCACTTTGGCCGCCTGTTGGCCGGTCTGACGACGCCGGCACAGATGTCACGGATACAGGCGGCATTGGCGCCGATCCTTGGTGGCTGAACTTGCTCCGTGACGCCGGCCGCATGCCGGCGCCACGGCCACCCAAGTCGCCGAGATTCTCATGACTATACCGATGTGGATGTTGCTCGGGTTTGCGACATGGACAATCCTCTTGCTGATGGTAACCGTGGGCAGCTACCGATGGATCCAGATCTTGCTTGGACGCAAACGGATTGGAGCTTTTCCTTCTGATCAGGTCGAGGGAGACGACTGGTATCGGCGGTCAATGCGGGCGCACGCGAACTGCGTCGAGAATCTGCCCGTCTTCGGAGCCATCGTATTGGCTCTCTATGCCAGCGGTGTTTCAAGTCCAGCTGTCGATCGGCTGTCCATGGCGGTGCTCGCTGCCAGAGTAGTGCAATCAACGGTCCACGTGTCTCATGTGCAAACCGACGCATTCGTGTCTGTGAGGTTCTCTTTCTTTTGCGCCCAGCTCGCGGCCTTTCTGGCCCTCATCGTCCTGATCGTTCTGCACGCCATGCGCGGATAGCGGTGCTTGCGGCGTGTAATCTGCTGATGCAGAGAGCAACGGCGGCTTCGGAGGGTAATTCTCAGTGACCACACTGAGTCGATACTCTGACGAAATCGATGAACGCTCGTAGCGGGGCAGGTACGAGGCGCCGACCGGAGTAGTAGAGAAAGGGCCCTGAGAATCGCTGCCACCACGGTTCGAGGACAGGCTCGAGCGCGCCGCTGTCAAAATGCGGGCGCAGCCACTCGTCGAAGAGGCAGATGATGCCGACGCCGGCAATCGCGGCATCGACGGCGAGATCGGTCGCGGTGCCGACGCTGACGAGCAGTGGCCCCGTCGGCTCGATCCGCACCACCTCCCCGGCGCGCTCGAACTCCCACGGCGTCATCGCGCCGCTGCTGAAGCGGCCGCGCAAGCACGCATGCTCGAGGAGCTCGCGTGGATGCTGGGGGCGACTGCGGCGGTCGAGGTAGGCTGGAGCGGCAGCCGCCGCAAAGCGCTGCGTGCGCGGACCGATCGGCACGGCGATCATGTCCTGCTCCAATCGCTCGTCATAACGGATTCCAGCGTCGAACCCGGCGCCGAGTACATCGATGAAGCCATCGTCGGCGATCACCTCCAAACGAATCTCCGGATAAGCTGCGAGAAAGCGCGGCACGATCCCCGGAAGGACGAGCCGCACGGCGCTGATCGGCACATTGAGCCTGAGCGTACCCGCGGGCTTGTCACGGAATCGGTTCACCACATCGAGAGCCGACTCCACCTCGCTCAGCGCCGGAGAGAGTCGCTCAAGCAGCCGCTTGCCGGCCTCCGTGGGGGCGACGCTTCGCGTCGTTCGATTGAGGAGCCGGATGCCGAGCTGGTTTTCCAGGCGGCGCACCGCTTCGCTGAGGCCGGATGCGCTCGTGTTCGAGGCACGCGCGGCCTCGCGGAAGCCCCCGGCGCGGGCGACGCTCACGAAAGCGCTCAAATTACCGAGATCGGTCCTCACTGTTCGATTCTCCGCACAGCTCGTGCGAATTCTGCCCCATTATCGCGCATCCGGACAGTGGCTAGATTGTGCCCACTCTCAGAGGAGATCGATCATGACCCCAGTTGATAAGTCCGGCACATTCACCCTCGGCGGGGATCGCTCCGCAAGGCGGCTCGGGTACGGCGCCATGCAGCTGGCGGGCCCCGGAGTATTTGGTCCGCCGAAGGATCCAGAGGCAGCACTGGCTGTCTTGCGCGAAGCGGTGGCGAGCGGTGTTAACCACATCGACACCAGTGACTTTTACGGTCCACACGTCACCAATCACCTGATTCGCAAGGCACTGCATCCGTATACGGATGACCTGATCATTGTGACCAAGATCGGGGCCCGTCGTGGCGCAGACGGATCATGGCAACCGGCTTTCTCCGCGAAAGAGCTGACCGAGGCGGTGCACGACAACCTGCGAAACCTCGGCCTGAATGTGATCGATGTGGTCAACCTTCGCAGCATGTTTGGCATCCATGGGCCCGGCGAAGGCTCGATCGAGGAGCCACTCAGCGCACTGGCTGAACTTCAGCGCAAGGGACTGGTACGTCACATCGGCTTAAGCAACGTTACGCCTGCGCAGATCGAGGAAGGGCGGCGGATCTGCAAGATCGTTTGCGTGCAGAACCACTACAACGTGGCGCAACGGGCGGACGATGCACTGATCGATGAGCTTGCCCGTCGTGGCATCGCCTATGTGCCGTTCTTTCCGCTTGGCGGCTTCACCCCGCTGCAGTCATCCGGCTTATCCGATGTGGCACGGCGTCTCGGTGCCACCTCCATGCAAGTTGCCCTCGCCTGGCTGCTGCGCCGCGCGCACAACATTCTTCTGATCCCTGGTACCTCTTCGATGGCGCATCTGCGCGAAAACCTTGCGGCAGCCGAGTTGGATTTGCCGGAGGACGCAGTGACCGCGCTGGACAGAATTGGGGCACACACCAGCGCTGCTGCCTGAAGCGAGAACAGCAGAACTGCCGGGAAACTCGGCGTGAACCTCGACTGGCCGCTTGGGGGAAAGTCGAATCCGTCATGCGTGTGGCTGCTTCTGGCCGCCTGCAGCCAATTCAGATGGGACCGGAGTGTCTTCAGTGACCGTGGCTTCGGCCAGAGGAGTTCAGGCGCGCGCTCAGGTCGCCGGACACTCGTCCTCGAAGCCGCCCGGTTGTTCGGTCGCCTGCGCGTCCGGCGGTGGGTAGGTCTCGCGGAATGTGAAGGCCTCGGGGTGTGCCCCCTTGCAGCGCAGCAGCTCCAGCCGCGCGATCGCCTCCTCGACGCTTGGGCGGTGCCCGCGCGGCACCCACCACAACACGAGGATCGCCTCCATGATCTTCTCGAACCACTCGCGCCGGCGGCGCAGGATGTCGGCATGGGCGCTGCGGTACACGAACTTGCGTAGCGAGTCCGCGTCTTGCCACACCGACATGTTGATAAGCATCTTCTCGTTCTCGAAGGGGCGGATCGTCGTGGCATTGCCCTCGGGCGTCTGCAGCCGCCACACGAACCCCGGCGAGCTCTCTGCGAGCGCGTTGATGCGGTCCAGGTTCTCCGCAAACTCCGCCATGAGGGGCGAGTCCATCGGTCCCCTGATGATGCCAATGTTCAGTTGTGCGAGCTCGTAAGCGGACATGACTGACTCCCGCCGAAAAGTCGCTCCAGCATAAACGGGTGCCGCCCGTTACGCGAACACCGCGGCGATTCCAGTTGCGCTGCTAGTGCGGCTGCGGCGCGGTAGCCTCTCGGCGCGCCGACGGTTTGCTATGGCTGACGGCAAGCTCACCAGCCGAGCGTCCGGTTTTGCGGATTCGTCAGAGGTGCGCGGAGCGGCGGCTTTCTGGCCGATTGCGGTCGGTCGCATCTCATCCGATCTAGGACGATGACGCGCAAAGAGTGCCCAATAAATATTGGGCACTTTACGTCCGTATCATTCTGGATTAACACTTTGATTTGAATGGTGGCAGGGGTGGAATTGAACCACCGGCACGCGGATTTTCAGTCCTAGTCAACCCCATGGTTATGACATCCTCTGGATCGACGGACTTCGTGGTCGATGCCATCCTCGGGTCTATTCACAAAGCAAGTAGGAAACAGTAAAACCACTATTTTAAATGACTCTAAGGAGCTTGCTTCTGATGTCCGCCGATATGCACGCTTTTCTGGCCACGATGGTCGCGCCATCGCGGCCGATGCCCATTGAGTGCATCCTGGCCCTAATGCGCCAGCACTATGGCCTCGAGGCGCGGGTGACACGACTCACCGGTGAACGGGACGAGAACTTCAGGCTGACCGCCGATCACGGCGCGGAATACGTTCTGAAAATCGCAAACCCGGCCGAGAATCCGGCCGAGACCGACTTGCAGACCGCGGCGCTGCTGCATATCGAGAGGACCGATCCGGAGCTGCCGTGCCCGCGCGTACTTCGCGACCGTACGGGCGGCACCCACGTCCGTTTCGACGACGAGTGTGGCGCCCAGCGCACCGCCCGCGTCCTGACGTTTCTGCCGGGCCGGCTCCTCGGTGCGTCAATCCGATCCCAGCGGCAACGCGCCGCCTGTGGCCGCATCGGAGCTCGAATGACGCTTTCACTTCGCGGCTTCGATCACCCGGCAGCAAAGCGATCGATCGTCTGGGACGTGCGCCACACGAGACATATGCGCTGGCTCCTTGAGGAGCTGCCTGGCTTCCCGTATCAGTCGGCCGCTCGCGAGCTGCTCGAGCGCCTCGTTCCCCGCATCGAGACGCAACTGCCGCACCTGCGGCACCAGATCGTGCACAACGACCTGAATCCTCTCAACATCCTGGTGGACTCCACCGACGAGGAGCGCGTGACCGGGGTAATTGACTTCGGCGACATGACCGATACGGCGCTGATAGCGGACGTGGCGGTCTGCGCCGCCGAACTCATCTCCCCGGAGTGCTTGGATCCGGATGAGGCGCACGAGTCCATCCTCGACGTCACGAGCGCCTATCATGCGTGCGTTCCACTCCTGCAAAGTGAGCTGGCGCTGCTCGGTGCACTGGTGGCGGCGCGGCTCCTCATGACCCTCGTCATTCACGAATGGCACGTGCAGCGCAACCCAACCAGCGGTCATTTCAAGGCGCTCGATCGGGATTTCATGCGCACGCGACTACACATAGCCGACCGATCGCTGCTCGAGGAGATCCGCGTGTGACGACTCAACCGCCCGTTGGCCGCTCAGCAACTTTGGCACGCCGAGCGCGGGTGCTTTCCCCGACCTACCGGCTCTTTTACGAGCAACCGCTGCAGATCGTGCGCGCCGAGGACGTCTGGATGTATGACGAGCAGGGGCGAGCCTTTCTCGACGCCTACAACAATGTTCCGGTGGTGGGTCACTGCCATCCGTACGTCGTCGACGCGCTGACGCGACAGGCACGCACACTCAACACGCACACGCGATATCTCGCCGAGCTGCCTCTGCAACTCGCCGAGGAGCTGCTCGCCACTATGCCGCCCGAGCTCGGTAACGTCGTCTTCACCTGCACGGGGAGCGAGGCCAACGATCTCGCGGTGCGCGTCAGCAAGGCGGTGACCGGCGGCACCGGATTCATCATTACGGATTTCTCGTACCATGGGGTGACCGACGTCCTCTCCGGCATGTCGCCCGAGGACGGTGGGCCGCTCGGACCCGGCGTCTACACGGTGCCTTCGCCGGCAGCCGCGGGCGGTGCCGCGGCGTTCGGCGAGCACGTCCGCGACTCAATCGAACGCATGCGGAGCGACGGCGTCCAGCTCGCCGCGTTGCTCACCGATACCATCTTCTCGAGCGATGGCGTGTTTACGGATCCCAAGGGATTTCTCGCCGATGCCGTGCGTCACGTGCAGGCGGCTGGCGGTCTTTTCATCGCCGACGAGGTGCAACCGGGCTTTGGCCGGCTTGGCGAAGCGATGTGGGGCTTTCAGCGCCATGGCATCGTTCCGGACCTCGTCACGATGGGCAAGCCTATGGGCAATGGACATCCGGTCGCCGCCATCGCTGCGCGTCCCGAGATCTTTGCCCGATTCGCCCAACACAAGCATTACTTCAACACCTACGGAGGTAACAGTGTCTCTTGTGCAGCGGCGCTGGCGGTGCTCCATGTCATCCGCACCGAGAATCTCCTCGAGAACGCCCATCGCACGGGCGAGTATCTCAAGCGCGGCCTCAGCGCACTCGCCGGGCGATGCTCCGGGATTGCCGAGGTGCGTGGCGTCGGATTGTTCGTCGGCGTAGAGCTGCACGCCAATCCGGTGAGTGGACTCGCCGGCTCTGCCGAAACCAAGCGGGTGGTGAATGGGATGTGCCGCCGAGGTGTGTTAATTGGCTCAACCGGCCGCCACGGCAATGTGCTCAAGATTCGCTCGCCGCTGACGTTCGGGACGCAGCACGCGGACCTGTTGCTCGAGGCGCTCGAGCAGACACTCACGGAAAAGGACTGACCGAGCTTCGACAGCTTGGTCCGCCGGATGCCCCTGCGGGGCGCGTGCAAACGCCGAGCCGCGCCGCAACTGCTAGCAACGCGACGGCGATGGATGCTGATGAAAATGGTGGCTAGGGGTGGAATTGAACCACCGACACGCTTCCCCGCCGCCGGGTGCAATCCCCGATCGGCTCATCGCGGCGCCCCATCCCCGCCCGGTGAAAACCACGTAGCTCGCATATGCACCGGTTGAAATCGCCGCTCGACGCGTGACTTCTGACAGGACACAGAGATTTGGAGCGCCTCTCTGAGAGAGCCTACTGTGGGTTCGGCATTATCGCTCGCGGAGGATTCGCCAAGCGCAGCCACTCCGGGACAAAAGACTCTGATGAGATCCGCACGTGGCAGCAGCTCATGAAGCTGCTGACTAATCGAGTCGGCGCGCTCGCGTTCCGGGCTGGGGAAGGCGCTCACCAGAAAGACGGCGGCAACGCCGTCAGGATCCGCGCCAGGCGGCAGCCCGGCATCTATTTCCGTCGGCGAGAAATGCCGGGCATCTATTTCTTCGCTGCGTAACACCCGCGCGAGCAGCTCGGTCGCGAGATCGTCGGCAGGTGAGCCCAGCGCCATGCAGATGACGATAGACCCTCGGGGCACGCCGAGCGGACCCTGCCATTTGCCGGTGAGTTGCTCGCGCTGTTGACGCAGCCAGCGCCCGGCACTCGTCTCCTCGAGTACCGCGCCGCGATCACGGCGTCGCAGCGACTTGAGCTGGTTGCCGCTGAGAGTGGCAGCTACATCGACGATGACGCGGCGAATTTTCAGCTGCTGGTCAGTAGTCGCGCCCGCCTCTGCGTCGAGCCGTGCCAAGTGCAACGCCGGAATCATCACACGATCGCAGTACGCCGCGAGCGAATCATTTTTCAGAAACGCGCGCGCAGTGGTGATGATCTCATGGGGATCTGAGGACAGCGCCCGTTGGTAAAATCGCTGCGGCAACGTCAACGGCTGAGCGTTGCCCAATAGTAGCTCGAGGACACCGAGCCCCTTCATGTGCCGCCCCGCAACCAGCAGACACAAGGTGAGGGGTACGGACAGGATCAGCCCGATCGGCCCCCAGAGCCAGCTCCAGAATATGGCTGACACGACTACCGAGAGCGGCGATAAGCCGGTGGCGTGACCATAAAGGTGTGGTTCCACCAATTGTCCCACGACGAGGTCGAGCAGAATGAACACACCCACGGTGCTCACCGCCAGTGACCATCCTGGATCGACAGCGAACGCAAGGACGGCGGCAAAGAGCGCGGCCATTCCCACACCCACGTAGGGTACGAAGCGCAGCACACCTGCCAGAATTGCGCAAAGCAGGGCCTGCGGGAGGCGCAGCAGGCTCAAGCTCATCCAGATGGCCAGCCCAAAAGCGAGGTTGACCAGGAACTGAGAAACAAAATACCGGGAGAGTCGGTCGCCGGCGTCGTTGAGCGCGAGAGTTGCCGCGCGTATGTCGGTCGCGCCGGCGATACGGATGAAGCGATCGCGCAGTGATTCGTGCTCAAGTAACACGAACATGAGGACGAGAAGCACAATACCAGTGAATTGGACCGGACCCCAAACGGTTGTCAGCAGCTTCCACATAAGCTGCAGCGGGTGAGACCCGGATTCAGATGGCTCGAGCGCCGCCATACCCGGCACCGCGGGTGGCGGGGAGTGCTCTAGGTCACGTGCGTGGCTGGGGCGCGCTTCTGCCGGTTCGTGCATCTCGATCAGCCGACTCGTTTCGTCAGTGAGCCGGCGTAGCGGGCCGATGGTTGATTCCTCCAGGGTCTTGAGCTTGCGTTGCACATTCGATTCGTATTGAGGAAGGTTCTCGGCGCTGCGCAGAATTTGTGTGCCAAGCGCGGCCGCAACACCCATGCACGACACGGCCAATACCGCAACCGCCACGAGCACCGAAGAGGCTCTGCCTACTCCGAGTCGCCTCAGCGCCCGAACCACCGGTGTCACCAGCAAGCTCAGCATAATGGCGAGCGCGAGCGGTATCAGCACGGACCGCCCGACATATAAAAGCGCGAGAACAATTCCCGCAGTCATGACACGGCTGCTGTGGTCCCGCAGCCATGCAGGTGCTTCCTTGACATTCATACTAAATCACCTTTAATCGGTTCTTGTAGCGGCATCCTCGCGAAGACGACCCGCATCTGGAATGAAGGGGACCGACGAGCCCAGCGCAGCTTCTGAGCACTGCTCGCCGGTTGCCGCCACCACGAGCCTTCCAGCCAGGCTCCAGGAGCTATTCTCTTCAGCGTGAAATACGGCTTATCTTCCCGCCAGCGCCGCGAGATGAGCTCTGCCAGGGCGGTATGATCGAAATCCACGGACTTGTTCATCGCCCACCCGCCGCAGCGAACTGGGCGTCCCTCAGGGGACACCCGACCGCGTCATTCACCGGCGGCGTTCGCTTCGAGACCGGTGTCGCGGTCGCGACCGTGGCCATCGTCTGGTCCATCGTGGTCCACAGACGTCCGCTCGCTGCGCATCGCGCCCCGTATTCGAACAGCGGACGCATCGTCGATGCTCGAAAGTCAGATGAGCTGTATTTGGGATAATCGAACGGCAGATACGTCGATTGAACCGACATGCGGTACTTGTCGGCGAACTGATCGACCGCGACCACCTGCGCTCGCGACATGTGTTTTAGCGCGACCGAGAAAGTCCGCGCCATGATCGGTCCGAGCTTGAAAGGCGTCGTCTCGGGTGCTTCAATGATCTGTCCGTTGATCAACACAGACACCCGTGCGCCGTCCAGGCTGCGCTGATCCAGTAGCGCAAAGTAGGCGGCCACGGGCGCGACAAACAGCGAGGTCGAGGCGTTTCCATCGACATGCATTTCGTCATACAACCTGCCCCCCACCTGAACGTGGATGAGTACCGGCTCGAACACACCCGGAATGCTCGCCGATGCCACCAGCACATCCCGGAATAACTTGCGAGCCGGCTCGCCGCCACGCGCAGCGATCGCCCCCATATCCCAGATGACCGTTTCTTCCTTGTCGAGGTCGGTTGTGGCCACCCACAGCAGCCGTCCACTGGCAGCCTCTCTGGCAACAGCCCTGATGAGATCCGGGGTGACGTAATGGTCCACTAGTGCCGTCAGGGCAGCGCTCCGGCGCGATGCGCCAAACGGTAACGCAAGCAATCCACGCAGACTCATCTGCTCACCGCGCCCGCTGGTGAAGGCTTCTGTCAGCTGCGGGTCCCATTCAGGGCCGAGAAAGGCGAACGGTGCGATGAGCGCACCGGCACTGACGCCGGTAACTACATCGTATTGGGGCCGCTCCTGGCGGCGGCTGAGTCCCACCAGCGCTCCAGCGCCGAACGCGCCGCCGGCACCGCCCCCGGAGAGGACCAGCGCGCGCACTGTCCCATCCTTCGATGCGCTTCTCATTCGCTGCAGAGCGGCTGTGGATCTCTTTTCGACGCTCGCACGATCCGTGCTGAGGAAGCGCACCTCGGCATCAAAACCCATGGGCGCAGCCGAACTGAAGAGCGTGGGTGGCGCATCGCGGCGCGGAACTGCAGTACATCCAACAAGTGCAAACGCACCCAAGATGAACGTCCAGCGCAGGGCCCTCGCCCGCCAGCACCGCTGAACTCTGTTTCGCGCCCTGACCATATTGCACACGATTTAATGCCCCACCGAGGCACCGTCGACGAATCGAGCCGGCTTGGGCGCGAGCACGATGGAAACGGACGCGATGATGAAGACTGCACCGATCACCATCATGAGGCCGTTGGTGGCGAGCATCAGGCTCTGGCTCGTCACGAGGTTGTTGAGCATCTCGCGCACCATCTGTCCGCTTAAGCCCGGGGGCAGCATCGAGGCGACCTGACCGGTCGGGTCCACGATATCGGTGAGCTTGGCGTGGGCGATGATGCTGCGGTTCTGCCAGGAGGTGGTGACAAGTGAGGTCGCGATGGCACCGGCGATCGTGCGCACGAAGTTCATGAGTCCAGCGGCGGAGGCCGTCTCCTCTTCATTGACCGAGCCCATGGCAAGCCCGGTCAGCGGGACGTAGTACAGGGGCATCCCGACCCCCATGAAGAACAGCGGCAAGCAGATCGTCCAGTAGCTCATGTCGGGGGTGGCATACCCGCGCCAGAAGGTGACAAGCCCGAGCCACAGGCAGCCGACGAAGATGAGCAGCCGCGGATCGACGCGGTTGCCGAGTTTCGCCGCGATCGGGGAGAAGACGACCGACAGGACCCCGCCCCAGGCGACGACCATTCCTGCCCAGGTGGTGGTGTAGCCCATGTTGTACTGCAGCCATTGGGGGGTGAGCACGTTGATGCCGAAGAAGGCGCCGAAGGCGAGCGCGAGCACCAGCATGCAGGAGCTGAATCCGCGATGGCGGAAGACGCGCAGATCGACGATCGGATTCTTCTCGGTCAATTCCCAGATGA
>Ga0207693_10001495_pt1 | contig 20626 bp, 18 predicted proteins | sample LARL81metaG_FD_184347 | JGI IMG/M metagenome (GOLD analysis project Ga0207693, IMG submission 184347) | Corn, switchgrass and miscanthus rhizosphere microbial communities from Kellogg Biological Station, Michigan, USA - LAR L8-1 metaG... | ecosystem: Host-associated > Plants > Roots >... | reverse complement strand
CGGGATCCGCGCGATCGGGCTCGACCTGTTCGGCGAGGGGCTCGAGCAGAACTGGACGGTGACCGCGATCCGCGCGCCCGAGGGGATCACCGCCGACCAGATCTGCGACACGATCCGGTCGGACTTCGGCTGCGTGCTCGCACCCGGCCAGGGCCCGCTCAAGGGGGCGGTCTTCCGGATCGGGCACTTCGGGTACTTCAGCGAGCTCGACATCATCCGTGGGCTGGCCGCGCTCGAGATGACACTCGAGCGGCTCGGCTATCCCGTGAAGCTCGGCGCCGCGGTCGCAGCGGCCGAGCAGGTGTTCCAGGGAGCGCGCTGACGCCATGCGGGTCCTCGTGACCGAGACCCTGTCGGAGCAGGGCCTGGATCTGTTGCGCAAGGACTTCCAGGTCGACGTGCGCACCGACCTCGCGAAGGGAGACCTCGCGGCCGAGCTCGCGCCCTACGACGCGCTCGTGATCCGAAGCGCGACCCAGGTCACGACCGCGGTGCTCGCGGCGGCGCCGAACCTGAAGGTGATCGCCCGCGCCGGGATCGGACTGGACAACGTCGACGTCGAGGAAGCGACACGCCGCGGCGTGATGGTGGTCAACGCGCCGCAGTCCAACATCATCTCGGCGGCCGAGCAGACCCTCGCGCTGCTGCTCGCGCAGGCGCGGAACATCCCACAGGCCCACGCCGACCTGATCGACGGCCGGTGGGAGCGCTCGAAGTGGGAGGGCGTCGAGCTCGCGGGCAAGACGATCGGCCTGGTGGGGCTCGGCCGCGTGGGATCGCTCGTTGCCGCGCGGGCGGCCGGGTTCGGGATGCGGGTGATCGCATTCGACCCCTACGTCAGCGCCGAGCGCGCGAAGGAGATGGGCGTCGAGATCATGCCGACGCTCGAGGCGCTGCTCGTGCAGTCGGACTTCGTCACGATCCATCTCCCGCGCACGCCCGAGACCGAGGGTCTGATCGGCGAGAAGGAGCTCCGGATGATCAAGCCGGGCGCGCGGCTCGTGAACACCGCCCGCGGCGGGATCGTCGACGAGGCGGCGCTCAGCAAGGCCTTGGAGGATGGTCATCTCGCCGGCGCGGCGCTCGACGTGTTCGCGGTCGAGCCCACCACCGACTCGCCGCTGTTCCAGATGTCCAACACCGTCGTGACGCCGCACCTCGGGGCGTCGACCCGCGAGGCCCAGGACAAGGCGGGCGTCACGGTGGCCGAGATGGTGCGCTTGGCGCTGAAGGGGGAGTTCGTTCCGTACGCCGTGAACGTGTCCGCCGGGGCTGAGGTTACGGAGGTCGTGCGTCCGTTCGTGCCGCTCGCCGAGCACCTCGGCGCGCTCGCCGCAGGCCTTGCCGGCGGCGGTGTTCGCACGGTGGTCGCGTCCTACCTCGGCCGGATCGCCGAACACGACACACGCGTGCTGACGCTTGCGACGCTGAAAGGGATCCTCGCGCGATCGGTCAACGAGCCGGTCACGTTCGTGAACGCTCCGATGCTCGCGCGCGACCGGGGACTCGCCGTGAGCGAGATGCGCTCGACGGTGAGCCAGGACTACGTGTCGCTGATCTCGATCCGCGCCGAGACCGACGAGGGACCGGTGCTCCTGGAGGGCACGATCGTCGGGAAGGACTCTGTCCGGGTGATCAAGATCGACGACTTCGACGTCGAGGTCGGGCACGCCGACCGGATGGTGTTCTTCCGCTACGTCGACCGGCCCGGCATCATCGGCATGGTGGGCACGATCTTCGGCGATGCCGGGATCAACATCGCGACGATGGATGTCGGCCGGCGTGCACAAGGCGGCGACGCGTTGATGGCGCTCACCGTCGATTCCGAGGTGCCCACCGAGGTCTTGGACCGTGTCGCCGCCGCGATCGAAGCCGATCACATCCGTGCCGTCTCGCTCGTCTGACGAGCGCGTGTGACGAGCATCACACCGTGAAGTCCTCGACCGCGAGGACGCATGGTGTTACCCTCGGTCGGCCATGGAGTGGATGCCGATCGTGACCGGGGATACGGGCGCCGTCTGAGCGCCCGCGCGATCTCGCGCACCCTGTCCCGATCCACCGGCACCACCGCCCCCCGAACCATCACCCGAGGAGCCGCTCCATGAGTCTGTATCCCATCGAAGCGCGTGCGAAGATCCGCCGCCTTGCCACGGGCCGGCTGATCTCCGTCACCGGCGGCGCCGCCGCCTACACCGCGCTGAACTTCACCGTGTGGAGTCGTACGCATTCCCCTGGGATGCAGGCGCTCTCGTTGCTGCTCACGTTCGGCGTCGCGGGCATCGTCGGCCCCTTCGCAGGCGCGCTCGGCGACTCGCTGGACCGGCGCAAGGTGATGATCTGGTGCGAGGCGGCGTCCGCGGCGTTCTTCGCGGCGATGGCGTTCGCGCATGCGCCGATCGTGTTGATCGTGCTCGCGTTCGGCTCGGCGCTCGCGGAGATCCCGTTCATCACGACGTCGCGCGCCGCGATCCCGAACCTCGTCGAGAGCGAGGACGACGTCAGCTGGGCGAACAGCCTGGTGACGATGGGCATCCACGCCGGTATCGCGGTCGGTCCGTTGATCGGCGGCGTGCTCGTCGCGACCGTCGGGGCATCGTGGGTCTTCGGACTGAACGCGTTGACGTTCCTCGTGTCGATCGGACTCACGATCACCGTTCGCGGTTCGTACCAGGAAGCACGCGACGCAGCGGCGCACGACGAGCATCGCGGGCTGATGGCCGGCCTCGCGTTCCTGTGGAACGACCGGGTGCTGCGCAGGCTGACGATCGCGTGGTTCGTGTTCGTGCTCGGTATGGGCATGGGCATGGTGGCCGACGCGCCGCTCGCGGAGCACTTCGGCGCGGGCGCCATCGGGTTCGCGGCGCTGATCGCGTGTTGGGGGACCGGCTCGGTCATCGGGTCGGGCGCCGGACGCTTCCTGCGGCCTGCCACCGAACCCGTGTGGCTCGTCGTCGGTTCGTTCGGTATCGCGGCCGCCGCGTTCGTCGTCGGGTTCGCGCCGGCGTTCGTGCTCGTGCTGGTCGCGCTGTTCGCGATGGGCGCGACCGACGGCCTCACGATGGTGGCCGAGACCGGCATCATGCAGCGCCGGACGCCGGACGCCGTACGGAGCCGTGCGATGGCCGGGTTCGAAGCCGCGCTCTCGCTCGGTCTCGCGGTCGCGTATCTGCTCGCGGGGCCGGTGTTGAAGCACGTCGGTCCGCAGCCGACCTATCGGATCGGTGGGGTGACGGCGCTCGCCGCCGCGATCCTGCTCGTGCCCCTGCTCCGGCTCCGGCACGAGACCGGTCCGCACGACGGTGCGGCGGGAAGCGACGACGAGCCGGTCGCCGCGTCCGAGCCGGTCGGTGAGGTGATCGCCGGCGAGGTGCCGCGCTACGCCTCCGCCGAAGCGCTCGAGACCGCGGTCTATCCCGAGCCCGAGCCCCGCACCGCCTAACCGGCGGCTACCGGGGCTCGGGCCCGTGGGCCTATCCTCGGCCGCATGGACTCCGGACGGTACGACGCGATCGTGGTCGGAGGTGGCCACAACGGGCTCGTGGCCGCCGCCTATCTCGCCAAGAAGGGCGCCCGCACGATCGTGCTGGAGAAGCGGCATAAGGTCGGCGGCGCAGCCGACACGATGGCGCCCTGGCCCGAGGCCCCCGGGTTCAAGGTCACCACGCTCAGCTACGTGATGAGCCTCATGCCGGACACGATCCAGAACGACCTCGAGCTCGCACGACACGGCTACCGATCGGTACCCGTGGGTCCCTACTTCGTCCCGTTCCCCGACGGCCGGTGCATCGTGCAGGCCGACGACGATGCGAACTGGAACTACGACGAGTTCGCGAAGTTCTCCAAGCGCGACGCCGACGCGATCGAGCAGTGGGACGCCTGGATCGGCGGGCTCGCGGCGGTGCTGGGGCCGCTCCTCATGACCACGCCACCCAAGATGGGCTCGATGTCTCTGTCGGATCTGCAGGAGCAGCTCCGGCTGGTGTGGCGGTTCCGTGGGTTGAACGTCCGCGGCGTCGCCGACGTCACGCGGCTGATGACGATGTCGATCATGGACATCCTCGATCGGTTCTTCGAGACCGATCAGGTCAAGACCGTGATGGCGCTGAACGGCTTGATCGGCACATGGGCGGGCCCGTACGAGCCGGGGACCGGCTACGTGATGGCGCACCACTCGATCGGCGAGGTCGGCGACGGCCACCTCGGGGCGTGGGCCACGCCGATCGGCGGGATGGGCGCGGTCTCGGAGGCCCTCGCGTCGAGCGCGCGGAGCTTCGGCGCGGAGATCCGCTGCGAAGCCGCCGTGGAGCGGATCCTCACGGTCGGCGGCCGGGTCCGCGGGGTGACCCTCGCCGACGGGACCGAGCTCACGGCGCCGGTCGTCGTTGCCGCGACGCACCCACAGATCACGTTCCTTCGCCAGATGGATGAGGCGGATCTGCCCGCGGAGTTCGTCGACGACATCCGCAACTGGCGCTCGCGCAGCGGGACCGTGAAGATCAACCTCGCGCTCGATCGCGCGCCGGTCTTCACCGCCCGCCCCGAGCAAGAAGACTTCACCGGCGGGATGGAGCTCGCGCATTCGATCGCCTATCTGGAGAAGGCGTTCGAGGAAGCGCGCGCGGGCAAGCCTGCAACCGCGCCGTTCTCCGACGGTGTGATGCCCACGTACCACGACCCATCGCTGGCGCCGGAAGGCAAGCACATCGTGTCGCTCTTCACGCAGTGGTGCCCGGCGGAGTGGGCCGATGCGCCCGACGGCGCGGCGCTCGACGCGTACGCCGACCGGGTGATCGCGGGCTACGACGAACTCGCGCCCGGATTCGCCGACTCGGTCCTGCACCGCCAGGTGCTCGGCCCGCACGAGATGCAGGAAGAGTGGGGGCTGATCGGCGGCAACATCTTCCACGGGGAGCTCTCGGCGGAGCAGCTGTTCCACATGCGGCCCGCGCCCGGCTACGCCGACTACCGCACACCGATCCGCGGCCTCTATCAGTGTTCGAGCGCGACGCACGCCGGCGGCGGTGTGACCGGGATCCCCGCCTACAACTGCGTCCGAGAGATCATCAAGGACAAGCGGCGCCGCGCGCGTCGCCCTTCGATCACCATCTCCTGACACGAGCCCACGCTCTGGGTGATGATGCCGGGGTGTCGACCGAGTTCACGGGCCACCTGCTGATCTCGAACGCGTCGCTGTTCGACCCGAACTTCCGGCGCACGGTCGTGCTGATCGGCCATCACGACGAAGAGGGCGCGGTTGGAGTGGTGCTCAATCGGCCGCTCGAGGTGACGGTCGACGAAGCGGTCCCACCACTGGCTGAGCTCGTCGCCGACGACGAGGCGCTCTTCGAAGGAGGACCGGTGCAGCCCGACGGTGCGGTGGTGCTCGCCGAGTTCACCGATCCGGCGCTCGCCGGTGTGGTCGCGTTCGGCTCGGTCGGGTTCCTGCCGGACCAGGCAGACGACGCCGATCGCGATGCGATCGTCCGCGCCCGGATCTACGCCGGGTACTCCGGCTGGGGGCCCGGTCAGCTGGAGGCGGAGCTCGCGGATGACGCATGGCTGCTCACGCCCGCGACGGTGGCCGACGTGTTCACCGACGAACCGGAGCGACTCTGGGAGGGCGTGGTGGCCAGACTCGGGCCGGCCTACGCGATGCTCCGGTCGATGCCACCGGATCCGTCGCTCAACTGAGCGGTTCGGGCGGCGCCAGCAGCACGTGGAAGGCGGCGCCGCCACCGGGCGCGTCGGCGACCCACGCGCGGCCGCCGTGCAGCTCGGCGAAGCGCGCGACGAGCGACAGGCCGAGTCCGACGCCGGGCGAGTGCGGGTTCGCGCTGGGTCCGCGCTCGAACGGCCGGAACAACGTGTCGCGGAGCTCGGGCGGCACGCCCGGGCCGTCATCCTCGACCACGATCTCGGCACCTTCGCCCACAGGTCGGAGCCGCACGCGGATCGCGGCGCCGGGCGGCGTGTGCTTCGAGGCGTTCACCAGCAGGTTGTCGACCACGCGCTCGATCATCGAGCGGTCGACCATCGAGACCACGGGTCGCAGGTCGAGTGCGACCGGGTGTTCGCCGATCAGGTCGACCTCGCGTGCGACGCGTTCGATCAGCCCGCCGAGTTCCTCGGGTGCGAATCGCGGCTCGAACGCGCCGCGCGTGAGTCGGTCCATGTCGAGCAGGTCGGTGATCAGCTCGGTCAACCGGCGTGCTTTGGCCGCGAGCGAGCGGAGCATCTCGGTGCGCTCCTCGTCGGACAGTTCCAGCTCGTCGGCGTGCTCGAGCGTGATCGCGTTGCCCAAGATCGTGGCGAGAGGCGTGCGCAGGTCGTGGGAGACGGCCGTCAGGAACGTGTTCTTCATCTCGTCGGCGCGACGGAGTTCGTCGAGCGCCAGCTCGAGTTCGTCCTTGGCCCGGCGGCTCTCGGTCACGTCCGACAGCACGCCTTGATAGAACAGCGGTGTCCCGTCTCCGTCGCGGACGAGCACCGCTTGGTCCTGCACCCACACGATGTGGCCGTCGCGGTGCCGCATCCGGTACTCGAACGACCATCCTTCCGTGTCCGGGGTCAGCGCCGCGATCTCGGTGAGCATCCGCTCTCTGTCGTCCGGGTGCACGAGCCGCTCCCACAGGGACGGATCGGCGAGACGCTCCTCCGGCGAGAACCCGAACATCGACTCGTACCGAGGGCTCACGTATGTCGGGCTAACCGCCTCGCCCACCGATTCGGTGTAGATCACGGTGGGGACCTGTTCGACGAGCGTCTGGAACCGGCCGACCGCTGCGCGGAGCTCCTCCTCGGTCCGCTTCTGGTCGTCGATGTCGATCAGCATCCCGATCCAGACCTCGCTCTCGGGTTGCCGGTGCGCCTCGTCGCGCATCCATCGGTAGGTGCCGTCGGCGACCAGGAGGCGGTACTCGCAGTGGAAGCTGCCGACGAGATCGGCCTGGAGATCGGCCTCCTGCAGCCTCGTCTGGTCCTCTGGGTGGACGAGCGTGGACCAGACATCGTCGAGCCCGGTGAAGGTCGAGGCGGGCCGGCCGACCAGTTCCTCGACGCGCGGGCTGATGTACACGGTCGTCGCGATCCCGGAGCCGTGCTGGACGTAGACGGTCCCCGGGATGCGGGCGAGCCACTCCCGGAACGGGAGCTCGAGGGCGTCGGCGCGCTCGTCCCTGCCGATCTGCATCCATGGTGCATCGGCACCGAGGGCCCCGGTCGTGAGCCGATACGCTGCGGCGATGAGCGGGGAGGGGTCCGTCTCGTTCGAGCGCGCGGCCGACGTCTACGACCGGACCCGGCTCACCGATCCGGTGGCTCTGGCCGCAGCCCTCGACGTCTTGGACCGGGTGCTCCGGCCCGGGCGGGTGCTCGAGATCGGAGCGGGGACCGGCGCGATCACGGTGCCGATGGCGCAGCGGGGCCGGCGGGTGATCGGCGTGGACGTCTCGTTCGCGATGCTCGAGCGGTTGCGCGCGAAGGGGCGGGGGATCCCCGTCGCGGTCGCGGACGCGACGCGGCTGCCGATCGCCGACGACGGCGTCGCGGGCGCCTACTGCCGGTGGGTGCTGCACCTGATCGCACCGTGGCGCGAGGCGGTGCGGGAGCTCTGCCGGGTCGTGGCGCCGGGCGGTGTGGTCGTGGTCGAGCCCGCCGGCTACGCCGGCGGCTGGCGGGAGGTGTGGCTCCGGTTCGTCCAGGAGCTGGGACCGGCGGCCGAACCCGTCGGCCTCGACTCCCGCGCCGGATACGCCGACCTGGACGAGGCGTTCGCGGCATGTGGTGCGACCGAACGCGAGGTGATCGAGACGCGGATGCGGATCGACAGTTCACTCGAACGCTTCTTCGACGAGGCGGCCGCGCGCGCGTACTCCTGGACGTGGCGCGCGGGCGATGCTGAGCTCGCCAAGGCCGTCGACACCGTTCGCGCCTGGGCGCTCGAACGCTACGGGCCCGATCTCACGCAACCGTTCTCGCCCGATGTACCGCAGTCGTGGCGGGTCTACGAGCTGGAGACCTGAACGCTATCCTGTACCGGCGCCCGGGCCGACCGGGCACAGCCGAGAGGAGCCCGCCGTGCCGATCACCGAGGTCGACAAGATCTGGATGAACGGCGAGCTCGTGGATTGGCGCGATGCGAAGATCCACGTGCTCAGCCACGGACTGCACTACGGCTCCGGCGTATTCGAAGGCATCCGCGCGTACGCGACCGCCCGCGGGCCCGCCGTGTGGCACCTCGACGCGCACCTCGATCGGATGTTCGCGTCCGGCGCGATCTACCACATGGAGCTCCCGTACTCGAAAGAGGAGTTGATCGCGGCGACCAAGGAGCTGATCCGGGTCAACAAGCTGGACAGCTGCTACATCCGGCCGATCGCCTTCCGTGGCTACGGCGAGATGGGGGTCAACCCGCTCGCCGCGCCGGTGGAGGTCTCCATCGCGGTGTGGCCCTGGGGCGCCTACCTCGGTGAGGACGCGCTCGAGCAAGGGGCGCGGGTCAAGGTCTCGAGCTGGAAACGCCACGATCAGAACTCGTTGCCATCGGCCGCGAAGGCGACGGCCACCTATCTGGGTTCGATCCTTGCGAAGGTCGAGGCCGTCAAGGGCGGCTACGACGAGGCCATCTTGCTGAACCACGCCGGCATGATCGCGGAGGGGTCGGGGGAAAACGTCTTCGTGGTCGATCGCGGCGTCTTGATCACCCCGCCGCCGGCCGTCGGCGCGCTCGGCGGCATCACGCGGGGCTCGGTGATCACGCTTGCGCGTGACCTGGGCTACGACGTCGTGGAACGAGACCTCGTGCGTACCGACCTGTATCTCGCCGACGAGGTCTTCTTCACCGGGACCGCGGCCGAGATCACGCCGATCCGCGAGGTCGACGACCGCACGGTCGGCGTGGGGCATCGCGGGCCGGTCACGAAAGAGCTGCAGGAGGCGTTCTTCGCCGCGACCAAGGGCGAGGACCAGCGCTACATCGACTGGCTCACCTTCATCGATGACTGAGGCCCGGGCATGACGGCCGGCTCGCCGTACCGGCTGCCGCGGACGGTCACCCCGTCGCACTACGCGATCGAACTGCGCCTGGACCCGGACGAGCCCACGTTCGACGGGACCGAGGACGTCGCGATCACGGTCCACGAGGCCGTGACGGAGATCGCGATCAACGGCAAGGACCTGACGGTGCATACGGGCACCGTGCTCGGGAGCGACGGCACCACCGTCGAGATCGCGAAGGCGGTGCCGGACCCATCGGCGGGCCGGATCACGCTCGAGCTGCCGGGAGAGCTCGCGGCCGGCGACTACACGCTTCGGCTGTCGTTCACCGGCAAGCTGAGCGACCTGATGGAAGGGATGTACCGGTCGCGCTTCACGGATGACGCGGGCGAGGATCACGTCATCATCACCACGCACTTCGAGGCGACCGACGCGCGGCGGAACTTCCCGTGCTGGGACGAGCCGGACCTCAAGGCCTCGTTCCAGATGACGTTGGTCGCGCCCGACGGGATGACCGCGCTGACGAACACCCCGGAGATCGGCCGCGAGCCGGCCGGTCCCGGCTTCACGCGGATCCGGTTCGACCGATCGATGGTGATGTCCACCTATCTGGTGTGCGTGGTGGTCGGCCAACTCGGGCTGACCGAGCCAACGTTCGCGGGGCCGACGCCGATCCGGGTCGCGTGCCGCCCGGATCGGCTGCATCTCGCGGCGTACGCGAACGAGGTCGGGGTCTACGCGCTGAACTGGTTCGGCGAGTACTACGCGATCCCGTATCCGGAGCAGAAGCTCGACCAGGCCGCGATCCCCGACTTCGCGCAGGGGGCGATGGAGAACACCGGGCTGGTCACCTACCGCGAGACCTTGCTGCTGATGGACCCCGCGCAGACCTCCTACGTCGAGCAGCTCGACGTCGCCGAGACCGTCGCCCATGAGCTCGCGCACATGTGGTTCGGCGACCTCGTGACGATGCGCTGGTGGAACGGGATCTGGCTGAACGAGGCCTTCGCCACGTTCATGTCCTATCTGTGTGTGGACGCGATGGAGCCGTCCTGGAAGGTGTTCGACGCGTTCCAAGCGATCCGGATGACCGCGTTCGAGGTCGACGCCCTCACGACCACGCGCCCGATCGAGTTCCCGGTCGAGTCCCCGGACGACGCGAGCGGCATGTTCGACACGCTCACGTACACGAAGGGCGGCGCGGTCCTGCGGATGATCGAGCAGTGGCTCGGTGCGGACGTGTTCCGCGACGGGATCCGGCGATACCTGGCCGCGCACGCCTACGCGAACACCGAGACGCACGACCTGTGGGATGCCCTGGAAGAGGCGAGCGGCAAGCCCGTTCGCCGGATCATGGACGCCTGGATCTTCCAGCCGGGCTACCCGGCGATCGAGGTCGCGGTCGACGGCGACACCATCCGGTTGACCCAGCGGCGGTTCGCCCCGGCGCTCCTGGACGACAAGACCACCTGGCCCGTGCCCTTGATCGTGCGGCAACTCGGCGCGGATGGCGAGCGCGAGGACCACGTGCTCGTCGAGGCCGACGGCCTCTCGGTGCCGCTCGCCGATCCCGATGCCGTCGTGATCGCGAACGCGCGTGGAACCGCGTTCGTCCGGACGTTCTACGACGACGACCTGCGGGGACGGCTCACCGCGCGGCTCGCCGACCTCGCGGTTGGCGAGCGCCAGAGCCTGGTGGACGACGCGTGGGCCGCCGCGGTATCCGGTCGCGCGACGGTCTCGGCGTTCCTCGACGTGGCCGCCGGCTACCGGGACGAGACGGCGCCATCGGTCTGGCAGACGATCATCGCCGGCCTCGCGTGGTGCGACCGGTTCCTCGACGGCGAGCCGCGGGAGCGGTTCCGCGACTTCGTACGCACGCTGGTCCGCCCCTCGATGGACCGTCTCGGCTGGGACCCCCGGCCGGAGGACGGCGAGCTCGATCGCGAGCTCCGCGGCGATCTGATCCGGACCCTCGGCGTCCTTGGCGACGACCCGGAGACCCAGGCGATGGCCCGCGAGGCCGAGGGGCTCTCGCGGTCGGGTGGCGCCGTCGACGCGTCGATCGCCGCCGCCGCCGTCGAGGTCGTGGCGTTCGCCGGAGGCGAGGACGCGTTCGAGGCGTTCCGCGCCCGGATGCACGACGCGCCGACGCCGCAGGAGCAGGACCGCTACCGCTACGCGCTCGCGCGTTTCCGCGACCCGGCGCTGATGGAGCGTGTGTTGTCGCTCGCCGTCTCCGATGAGATCCGCCCGCAGGATGCGCCGTTCCTGTTGGCACGCGCCGAGGCCAACCGAGACCTCGGCGCGATCGCGTGGCGGTACGTTCGCGACAACTGGGACGAGCTCCTGCCGCAGTTCGCGGCGTCGAACGTGATCCACCTGGCAGGCGGCGCTCGCCTGATCACCGACCCCGAGCTCGTCGCGGAGGTGCAGGCGTTCTTCGCGGAACACGACATCCCGCAGAACCACCGGTCGCTCCTGCAGATGATGGAGCGTCAGCGGTTGATGGCGGCGATGCGCGAGCGCGCGAGCGCCGAGCTCGCCGGCCGGTTCAGCTAGCGTCGCCGTCCGAGAGGTCGGCCGGGTCGGCGTTCCCCCCGCAGATCACCAGACAGATCCGCTCTTGGGGCCCCGGCCGATACGCCCCGGTCTGCAGCGCCGCGAGCGTCGCCGCCGCGCCGGGCTCGGCCGCCACGCGGCACGCGTCCCAGAGCATCCGTCGCGCGCGCATGATGTCGCCGTCGCTGACCGTGACGACGTCGTCGACGAAGCGCTTGGCGATGTCCAGACCGATCGTGCCCACGCGCGCGGCGCCCAGGGCGTCGGCCGCGACCCCGCCGACCTCGACGTCGACGGGTTCGCCCGCGCGGATCGCACGCGAGAGCGTCGGGCAGCGATCGGGCTCGACGCCGATCACCTTTGCGTCGCCGGCGTACCACGCCGCGATCCCGGCGATCAGTCCGCCGCCGCCGACCGCGACGACGACCGTTCGGATCGCCGGCGCCTGATCGTCAAGCTCGGCTGCGATCGTGCCCTGGCCGGCCACGACCGCCGGCTGGTCGTAGGGATGCATGAAGACTGCGCCGGTGTCGAACGCGCGCTCCTCGCACGCGGCGTACGCGTCGGCGTAGAAGCCGTCGACCACGTGCACCGTGGCGCCGTAGGACCGGATCCGTTCGATCTTCATCGCGGGCGAGGTCGCCGGCACGAAGATCTCGGCGGGGTGGCCGAGCACGCGCGCCGCGTATGCAACCGCGAGGCCGAAGTTGCCGCCGGATGCTGCGAGCACGCCGCTCGCGTCGACCTCGGCGGTCAGCATCCGGTTGAACGCGCCGCGCGGCTTGAACGAGCCGGTGTGCTGGAGCAGCTCGAGCTTGAGCGTGAACACGCCGTCCAGGCCGAAGGCGCCCGGTTCCAACTCGAGCACCGGCGTGGTGCGCACGTACGGACGGATCCGCTGCGCCGCCGTCTCGACGTCGAACCGCGTGACATCCGGTGGCTGGTCACCGGGGGACAGGAGGCTCACGACGGTATCGAACCACGGCACAGGTTCGCGGTCACGTCGGTGCCCCGGTCACCACGCCTCTTCGGGATCGCGCCGTGGCCGCATGACCGGCTGGTCGACCGAGATCTCCGGGGTTTCGGGGAACCGCAAGGCCATCAGGTAGCCGTCCTCGTCCGGCGTTGGTGTCTGGGAGCCGTCGGCCTCCACGACACGGGAGGGGCCGCGCCACCGCTCCCACCCGAGGCGCTCGTAGAACGGCTGCGAACCGGTCGCGAGGAAGCCCATCTCGGCCTCCCCCCGGATCAGCGGGTGGGTCGCGGTGACCACGGCGGTCCCGTAGCCGCGCCCCCGCACATCGAGTCGCGTCGCGACGTCCTCGAGGTACCCGGCGCGCACCGTCGTCTCGCCGATGGTGATCGGAACCCAGGCGATGCAGGCGTGCGCGAGCAAGGAGCCGTCCTCGCTTTCGGCCACGACATGCGGGCCCGGGCCGAGCTCGGTCCAGTGCTCCGTCCGCCACGGGTCGTCCTCGTAGGCGGCTTCCAGCCAGATGCGCAGCTCGTCAAGCTCACGAGCGGTGAACGAGGACCGATCGCGCACGCGCACCCGCATCCCGGGAGCGTAGCCGCCCTGCGGTAGCCTGCCGCCCGATGCGACTCCTGCGCTTCCGGCACGGTGAACGGATCGCGACCGGCGTGATCATCGACGGAGACACGATCCAGGTGCTCGCCGGCACGTTCTTCGAGGATCCGCTTCCCACGGGCGAAGTGGTGGCACTCGACGACGTCTTGCTCCTCGCACCGGTGCTTCCGTCCAAGCTCGTCTGCGTCGGGAAGAACTACGAGGCGCATGCCGCGGAGTTCGGCGGCGAGGTGCCCGAGGAGCCTTTGCTGTTCCTCAAGCCGTCCACCGCGGTGATCGGACCGAACGATCCGATCCAGCTGCTGCCGATCAGCAAGCGGATCGACTACGAGGGCGAGCTCGCGGTGGTGATCGGCAGGCTCGCGCGCGGCGTCCGCGCGGAGGACGCTTCCCGCTACATCCTCGGGTTCACGTGCGCGAACGACGTGACGCTCCGGAGCCTGCAGCGTTCCGACGATCAGTGGACCCGGGCGAAAGGGTTCGACGGCTCGGCCCCGCTCGGTCCGTGGATCGAGACCGACGTCGACCCCGCCGGCATCCACGTCGAGACGCGCCTGAACGGTGACGTCGTCCAGCGCGCGTCGACCGACGACATGGTGTTCGGGATCGCCGCGCTGATCGAGTACGTCACCACGTTCATGACGTTGCTCCCTGGTGATGTGGTGCTGACCGGCACGCCGGAGGGCGTCGGCCCGATCAAGAACGGCGACGTCGTCGAGATCGAGATCGACGGCGTGGGGACGCTCGCGAACCCGGTGGTCGGCCCGTGACCGTGCGGTGCAGGTTCGCGCCGGCGCCCAGTGGGTCGCTGCATGTCGGCAACGTGCGGTCGGCGTTGTTCTCGTGGCTCTGGGCACGCCACAACGACGGCGTGTTCATCCTGCGGGTCGAGGACACCGACGCGTCGCGCGTCACGGAGGAAGCGTTCCGCGGTGTGCTCGACGATCTGCGATGGCTCGGCCTCGCATGGGACGAGGGGCCGGAGGTCGGCGGCCCTCACGGGCCCTACCGGCAGTCCGAGCGCGCCGATATCTACCGCGAGAAGCTCGCGGAGCTGCTCGACGACGGCCACGCCTACCGCTGCTACTGCACAGAGGCGGAGCTCGAACAGCGCAACGAGGCCGCGCGCGCCCGGGGGGAACCCCCCGGCTACGACGGCCACTGCCGCCACCTGACCGACGCGCAACGCGCCGCCTACGAGGCCGAGGGCCGCACGACCGTGGTCCGGTTCCGGATGCCCGACACCGAGCAGGTGGTCGACGACCTGGTCAAGGGCGAGGTTCGGTGGGCGCCCGGGGAGCTCCGCGACTTCGTGCTCGCGCGCGCCGACGGATCGCCGGTGTTCCTCCTCGCGGTCGCGGTCGACGACCTGCTGATGAACGTCACCCATGTCGTCCGCGGCGACGACCTGCTTGCGAGCGCGCCGCGCAACGCCCGCGTGATCGAGGCGCTCGGCGGCACGCCGCCCGTCTACGCGCACGTGCCCCAGGTGCTCGGACCCGACCGGCGGCCGCTGTCGAAGCGCCATGGCTCGACGAGCGTCACCTCGTTCCGAGAGCTCGGCTACCTGCCCGAGGCGCTCGTGAACTACCTCGCGCTGCTCGGCTGGTCGCCGGGCGACGACCGTGAGGTGCTGTCATCGACCGAGCTGATCGACGCGTTCGACCTCACACGCGTGTCGTCCAACCCCGCGGCGTTCGACACCGAGAAGCTCACGTGGCTCAACAACCGCTATATCCAGTCGCTCGCCGACGACGACCTCGCGGCCCGGTGTGTTCACTTCCTGGTGGAGGCCGGCGTCGGCGTCGAACCGGATGTGCTCCGCGACGCGATGCCGTTGGTGAAGGAGCGGATGAAGACCTTGACCGAAGCCGTTGAGCTGCTTCGGTTCTTGTTCAGCGATGATATCGAGCCGAACGAGAAGGCGGCCGGTATCCTGGCCAAAGCCCCGCCCGGATACCTCAAGGAGGCGGCTGAGGCGCTCGATGCCTCACCGGCATGGGACACGGAGACGATCGCCGCGACACTCGACGGGCTGGCCGCGGGGGCGCAACTGAACCGAACCAAGGCCTGGCAGCCGATCCGCGCGGCGGTGACGGGGTCGAACGTGTCGCCCCCGCTGCCGGAGTCGCTCGCGCTGCTCGGCAAGGAACGGACGGTCGCACGCATCCAGGCGGTCGCGGGATGAAGCGGGCCGTCGTCGCGGCGGTGGCCGCCATCACCATCGTCGGCGTCGCGCCGGCCATCTCGCTGCATGCGGCGCCGGCGCCGAGCGAGGTTCGCGCGACCGGGAGGATCAGCAAGCCGCCGATCACCTGGAAACCGATCCCGTTCGGCGCCAAGCGCAAGCGCGAGATGGCGGCGTACTCGAAGCGCCACTACGGCACGCGCACCTGGCACCTGCGCCATCCGCACGTGATCGTCGAGCACTACACCGACGGCACGACCTTCAGCGGCGCCTGGAGCACGTTCGCGGCGAACACACCCCACGACGGGGAGCTCCCCGGCGTGTGCGCGCACTTCATCGTCGACCGGGACGGGACGATCTACCAGCTGGTCCCGCTTGGCATCCGGTGCCGCCACGCGATCGGCATGAACTGGACCGCGATCGGGATCGAGCACGTCGGCACGAGCGACAAGATGGTGCTCGACGATCACGCGCAGATGCGCTCGTCGCTCCGCCTCACCTTGTGGCTGATGCATACCTACGGCATCAACATCGGCAACGTGATCGGACACGCCGAGACGCTCCAGAGCCCGTACCACCACGAGCTGTACAAGAGCTGGCGGTGCTGGACGCACGCCGACTTCCCGCACTGGGCGATGCACGAGTACCGGCAGCGACTTCGGAACCTCGCCACGAAGCGTGGGATCGCGGTCGGCGCACCGCCGGTCTGGGTCGACAGCGGCTGCTGAGTCTCAGAAGGCGGGCAACCTCGGCGGGAGCGGGTTGCACATCGTTCGGAGCTTGTCTCGCAGGAACGCGATCCGCGTCTGCCATCTGGCAGGTTCTGCTCTGCGCAACGGCGTTGCATGGGCCTCCGAGGCGGGGGAGGATGACCACGGGGAGTGGCGATGGCGAAGACGCTGACCCTGCCCGAGCGGCAGGACGCGGACGGCAGCTGGCACCAGGTGATCCGTGATGTCTGCTACGGGTGCGGGTGCCGCTACCTGGTCGCCGAGGACGACCACGATCTCGTGTGGGAACCCGGCCCAGAACGCTCGTCGCACTGCACCGACGAAGAGTGTGAGTGCCACATCACGCCGGTGATCGGCGAGCGCCGCTGGTAACCGTCGCGCGAAGCGCGAACAGCTCTACCACCGCCGCCTGATCGATCATCGGGTGTTCGTCGTACCGGCCCACCCCACCGCCCGTGTACCAACCGTTCGGTTGGTGCGCGTCCGAGCGGAGCCGTTCCAGGTAGGGATCCCACCGCTCGACGGCATCCGTCGGGTCGGGATCGTCGAGGAGCGCTCGGTAAGCGATCGCCGCGAAGGCAGGGGGTTCACGCCACAGATCGTCGGGCGACCACCGCTCGAGGATGGCCGCGCGGAGCGGTGCCGTCGGCCGACCGAGGAGCCGCGTGGCAGCGAGGGCTGCGCCTTGGTTGTACGTCCATGCCTCGTTGTGCACGACGCCGTTCTCGATCCGGTCGGCGTAGAGACCGTCGGGCCGCCGCAGTGTGGCGTCCAACCACTGGAGCCACCTGCCGGCGACGGTCGGCGCGTCGGGTTCGCCCGCTGCTTGCACGAGCCACGCCGCAGAGGCGGTGCTGCAGGCGTTGCGGCTGGATGACCCCTCGACCCAACGGACGCCGCCGTCGTGATCCTCGCCCTGCATCACGAATCGCGCTAGACCGCGTGCACGTTCCTGCCAGGACGGCTGATCGAGCACAGCGCTCAGCCGGAGGAACGCGAGGCCGATCCAGGCGTTGTCGTCGAAGTAGCGCTTGTCTCTCGGAACGGCGAGATACTCGTCGCGCGAGCGAAGACGGCCCAACGCGTTGTCGAGCTCCTCGATCGGTGGGTCAGCGCCGAGCGCGCGGATCTCGGCGGCGGCCCACAGGACATGCGCGAGCGGCCAAGCCGCCGCTGGCTTGCCGCCGGGCCCGTCGAGCACACGGGACCGGTCCCACCGCCGGCGGACCGTGTCGCGGACGAGCGTGGCCCACGCGTCGAGCGCGAGCTCCGCCCACACGGGTCAGGGGATGTCGATGGTCAGCGGGCCCGGCTCGGTTCGCTCCCAGTCGCGCAGCGCCTCGGCGAACTTCACGATCAGCGCGGCGCCACCGAGGACTTCCAGGGCGCGGATCAGCGGGTACCGGCGCAGGCCCGGGATCCGGAAGATCGCCGGCGCGGTCAGGATGATCGCGCCTGCGAGCACGCCTCGCATCCGTCTCCCGGCCGGTGTTGAGAGGAACCGCGAGACTTCCCGCGCCTCGATCTGGATGCGGTCGCCGATCTTGCGGACGGTGCTGACCTGCCGCGGGGGACGGTTCGTCATGGGCACCAGCCTACCCAGCCCGGGCTGGAGTCATGTGCGGCTTGACCGGGCTCGCCCTCCGTTCCATGCTCGATCCGCATGTTGCGCGGGTTCACTTAGCTGCCGTAGGTCCGCGGCCGGGCGCGTTCGCCGCCCGACCTCCGTGTGTCCGTCCACCCGACACACGGAGGTCAACCCATGTGCGCACGCCTTCGGTTCCGCGATGTCCTCACGCATGTCCGCATCGTCAGACCCGACATCCCAGACCCGCTCGCCGCGATCGACGAACGCCGCCTCATCGTGCACGGCGTCATCGTGACGAACCCCTCCTCGCTCGTTCGAGCTGATGCGCCCGTCGTCGTCCGGCGCGCGGAAACGCTCGCTGGGCAGCGGAAGCTCGATGCCGCGATCGCCGCGTTCCGCGTTGACGTCGCCGGCTCGACGTGTGTCGATCTCGGCGCCGCAGCGGGCGGGTTCACTCGTTCCTTGCTTACGCACGGCGCTCAACATGTGTACGCGGTCGATGTGGGTTTCGGACAGTTGCGAGGAACGTTGCACGCCGACGCGAGGGTGACCAGTCTCGAACGAACGAATCTCGCCGATGCTGGTTGTCAGATCTCGGCGCCCGAAGGCATCGATGTGTTGACTGCAGACCTCTCGTTCATCGCCCTGTCCGACGCGCTTCCGCAGGTGTGCGATCTGCCGTTCTCACCGTTCGCGACGTTGATGGGATTGGTGAAGCCACAGTTCGAGCTCGGCCTTCCCCGACGACCGACCGACCGTGCCGTCGTGGAGCGGGCCTTCGTCGTTGCCTGTGAAGGCGCCACTCGTGCTGGCTGGGTGCCCGTCGCGGGTATGCGATCGCCCATCGCTGGGGGACGGGGCGCCCGCGAGTTCTTCCTCCTGGCTCGGCTCGCAACTACGGCGTTCGTGCGATCGGCCAGCGAGGTCGATCCAGGCCCCACGACTCTTGGATAGTGAACCTGACTTCGGAGAACTCGATGACGAAGCCGGCTGTCTGAACCGCGTTGTCATACAGGCTCGCCTTCAACACCGGCGAAGAACATCGGGACATCGAGCCATCCCTGTACGCGATCCTCGACCTCTGTGGTCGGCCAGCCGCCGAGGAACGATCGGCCGCCGGACGACAACCTGACCGGCGGCGACGGAACCGACACCATCTACGGAGGTCCGGGCACCGATGCCTGCACGTATGGAGAGACCTTGTTCAGCTGTCCGTGGCAGCACGAGCGATCAGTAGTCCCAACGGGCTTCGAACCCGTGTCTCCACCTTGAGAGAGCCGCCCGACTAGTACTCGACAACGTCCTCGGCCCACCCGAGCTCGGCGAGCGCGCGTCGTCCTTCGTCCGCAACAGAGTCATAACCTTCCCCTTAGTCAAACGGTGGTGTGCAACAATCGATTCGAGCAGAAGCTGCCCGCCGCGAGCAGCGTCGGAGGGATACGCTGATGTGGGGACGCGTCCTGCGAGCGACGATGCTCGCTGCGATCATCGCCCTGCTGATCGAGCAGCCCGCTGCCGCCGTTTGTCCCGTCCAGCAACTCCACGACCTCGTGAGGTCCTCGGACGATGTCTGGTGGGGCACGGTGACGGATGCGACCGCGTCGCCGCATCGCGGTGCGGGCGTTTGGCAGCTGACCGTGCGCCTCGAATCTGTTCTGAAGGGTGACGGTGCGCCGGGAGACACGGTTTCCGTCTTCAGGTCCACATGCGGCCTGTTCCTCACGCACTCAGCGGCGAAACGGGCCGCGTCCTCATTCATCGGAGATCGGGACCTCTTCATCGTGCGGGTCGACAACCACGGCCGACAGGTTGCATACAGCGAGCTTGTGGATGTTGGCGGAAACACCAATGCGACGCCGAACGAGCAGTACTACGCCGCCCTTCATGCCCTCGGGCTACAACCACCGCCTGGCATCCCGACTGACGGCGGCTCCATGTCGGGCAGCGGAGGAGCGGTACTCGGATTGTTGGCCGCGGCCGGGTTGGCCATGATTGGCGTGCTGATCGTCGTCGTGTTCTTCCGTCGCCAAACGAGGTAGCCGCTCGTGCACAAGAGAACGCTCCGCGTATCCGCGTCCACCATCTGGGTGACCTGAAGCTAAGTCGCGCTGGCTGGGCCGCTGGGGCTAGGGGGCTTCGATCTCGGCCGGGTGACGACCCCCGGCACCGCGCCGTTGATGCAGCCGCGTAGTCCGCATGCACGAAACCAAGGGGCGAAGGACATACTTGGCGTGTGAGGCCGCACCCCGTCCGGACGCTCGCCGCCACTGCCGTGATCATGCTGGTTGCGGCCTCGTGCACGGGCGCATCTCAGTCGAACTCAGCGTCACCAGTCGTTACACCAGTGGTTCCGGTGTCACAAGGACGCATATCGAACCTGTGGCTCACGCCATACCCGGAGGGTCCGCAAGCGCTCTTCTGTCCGCATCCAGAGGCAAGGATCGGCGACTACGACTGTCTGCGCCTGCCGATAGCGAAGGTCACCGCTGCACTCGGGTCGCCCGTGTTGTGGCCCGCGTCGACGCGATCCCACGACTGCGATATGGGGTACACCATGAGGGTGACCTTCACTAACGCGAAGCCCGTGGTGTATGGCCCATGCGAGCACCCAGCGAGCATCGAGGCGTTGCGCGTTTCGCTGTTCCAGAAGCCGACCTGAGGAGCAGTTACTTCCCGCTGAGCAGCCAATGACCTACCCTCGGAGGCATGACTGCCGGTGCTGACTTCCGCGCCGCCGTTGACGAGCAGTTCGACATCGATGCAGGTCCGCCGAGCGCCCGCCTCGCACTCGATCAAGCCTGCCGCCTGCTCGACGAGCCGTAACGATCGAGCGCATGTACGCGGATGCGTGTGCTGTTCGCTCGCAACTGGCCTGCTGTCGAGGCGGTCGCCGATGCACTGCTCGAGCACGAGACGCTGAGCGGCGCCGACGCCGCCGCAACTGTGACCAAAAGTGTGACCAACGGCTCGTCCGG